>QWCY01003946.1_pt1 | contig 16112 bp, 21 predicted proteins | sample 1972631 | NCBI WGS metagenome assembly QWCY01 (sample SAMN09866696, study PRJNA288562) | Human gut metagenome isolate pre1_stool, whole genome shotgun sequencing... | isolation source: gut | host: Homo sapiens | place: USA: California
TTTCTTTTTTCTACCTGATTAAATCCTTTACTATTTGATACGAGTTTTACCTGAATATTTTCTACAGAAGTTAAGGTTGTATTTTTTTTATTTTTTACTATCGTTATATTAATTACGATATTAATATCTGATTTATATCCTCTCATTCCTATTTTTTCAGCATGTACAGATTGGATTTCATTTATATCATACATCATAATTTTTAGCCATCTTTGTGCATCTAAATCATTCTGCCAGTTATTGAATTTATCAGCTACCTCTTGCTCGTTTTTAAATCCATTTTTGGCTATTTCTGAACCACTTGTAGCCATTGTTGAATCTCCTTTTTTTCAATTATTTTTTCAATAATAAGCTGTAATACATTAACAACTACAGAATTACCAAGCTGTTTATATGATACATTATCATTATTGCATAGTTTATATGTTACAGGAAATCCTTGCAATTTTAAACATTCTTTTGGGGTCAGTCGTCTTACATTTCCATCTATTAAATAAAGACCAGTTTTTGCACCAATTCCACCGCCGTATGCAGACAGGGTAATTCCTGTACCATTAGTACTATAAATTCGCTCTCCTTGTCCACCTTTATTTACTGTTCCAATTCTTAAAGGCTTATTATTTAGTTTAGGATGAATATTATCTTTCCAAATTATATCATATCGGGCAGGTAAAATATATTTTGATATATTCTCATTTTTAATAATAATATCCTTAATATGTTTTTTTAGTGGTATAGGTGTAGGAAATTCAAATTCAGATATTTCTAAGTCTTTTCTGAATGCTACAATGTATATTCTTTTTCTACTATGTGGGATACCATAATCACTAGCATCTAATACTTTATAAAAAGGCGTATATCCAATTTCATCAAGGGTTTTATTAATTACCTTAAGTGTATTTCCATTGTTATGTGATTCAAAGTTTTTAACATTTTCTAGAAAAATAATTGCAGGCTGCTTTTCTTTAGCAATTCTTGCAACATCAAAAAATAGCGTACCTCGTGTATCATTAAATCCTAGTTGTTTACCGGATATAGAAAAAGGTTGGCAAGGGAATCCTGCACATAATATTTCATGAGCAGGAATGTTATTAATGTCTTCTTTTGTTATATCACCATGTGGTTTTAGCTTGAAATTATTTTCATATACTTCTGCTGCTTTGATGTCATTTTCACTAGCATAGACTATATCAGCTCCAAAACTTGATAATGCAAGATGAAAACCGCCAATTCCGGCAAATAAATCAATTACACGGATACCTTTTAATGTATTAGGTTCTTTTTTCATATTGTTATCCTCTATTTGTCTTCTTTTGGTATAAATTCAATTTTTAGTTTGTAACCAAGAGCATCTGCAATTTTGTTTAGTTCACATTCAGAAAAATTATCTCTTTTGAATTTATTATATAAATTACTACTTGTAGTATTGAGTTTTGCAGCAAGTTCACATTTTTTTATATCTTGTTCTATCATAATTTTCTGGATTTCTTTTGCCATCATATAAGAAACACTCCTTAAAATACACTGTAAAATGTAAATATACACTATAAAATGTAAAAATACTAAAAAAGAAAAAGTCCGATATACTTATCGAACTTTCCCATTCTGCAGAGATTACATATAAAATATTGTTGAATATAAGTGAATAATCAACATACATATGTAATTGCAATTATAGAAAATATGTATTAGTTCGTCAATAAAATATAAAAATTATTTGAGTATTATATTTATGTAATATCAAAAAGTATATTTATGAAATTTTTAAAATTTTTCGTCAGATTCATTTAATGAAAAATAAGCTTCAAATTTGCAATCTAATACCTTTGCAATATCCACAAGCTCTTTTTCACTGAAATTATCTCTTTTAAGTTTGTTATATAAGTTAGTGGTACTCCAGTTTAACTGTTCTGCTAACCATGCTTTACTCTTATCGCGTTTTGCTAATACTAATCTTATTTTTTCAGACATCATAGCTGTAATTCTCCTTTAATCAATGGTATTATAATGGTTTTATAATGGTATAAAACCATTACTTTTTCTTAGACTTCTTGTTTTGTCTTTGCCTGTATATTTCTAGTATCTCTGGTTCTACAGTTATTTCAGATAAGTCAATACTGTGTTCACGGCAAAATGATTTTATTGCTTCATCAATTAAACCTGAAAAGTTACCTCTTGTATGTTCGGCAGCTATAATTCGTAATTTTTCATATGTTTCAGGATTCATGGTTAATGTAAACTGTTCATTCTTCAAGCCTTCTTTTTTAGGACGACCACCGAGATTTTTATGTATAGGTTCTGTGTCAGTATCAGATGGCTTTTCTTTTGTTACAGGTGCAGTTATTTTTTCTACAACAGTTTCAGTTTCTACTACAGAGCTTTCTTCTTGAACTGATTGTGAAAAGAAACCTGCAGCAAAATCAACATTCTTTGGAAGTTTTTTTCCTGCCATAATTGTTCCTTTCATTTTTTAATTGTTTTATACCATTATAAAACCATTATTATACTATTATAATTTATTTACAATTTCTTTAGAGAAAGCTAAATAATCCTTAACTGCAGAACAAGAATTATCCCAATCTAAGATTGGCTCCTGTTGACTTTGAGCTTCTTTGATTTTAACAGTTTCTCTTATTTTATTTTCAAATACTCTTGTATTCATCTTAGCAGACATTTTTTCCAATCCGCTTAATACTGCATTATTGATATTAGTTCTTGTATTGTATTTAATCAGAAGAATACCTGCAATTTCAAGTTCTTTATTAGAGTGCTTGCGTACACTTTCGATTGTGTTGGATAGCTGATCCAACCCAATCATGGCAAGATAACTGCATTCAGTAGGTATTATTATTTTTGTACTGGCTGTTAGGCTCATAATATTAAGTAAACCAAGAGATGGTGGAGTGTCTATTAGAATTACATCATAGTTTGCTTTTTCAATGCGTTCTTTCAAAAGATATTCACGACCAAGTTGGTTAAATTCTGTATCAGCATATGCAAGAAGAAGAGAACCAGGAATGATATCATAGTATTTTGATTTCATAATACATTCATCTAATGTACTTTCTTCTTTCATAAGCGTATATAAGTTATGCTCCTGGCATTCCATTAAGTTGATTCCAGATACTGTTGTAAGGTTACATTGAGGGTCAGTATCAATGCAAAGCACTTTTTTTTGATAGTCTCTGTTAAGAATTTCACCTAACATTTGTACTGTGGTTGTTTTTCCGCAGCCACCCTTGGTGATATTTACAGAAATTATTTCCAATTTTTCTACCTCCATATAAATTAAGGTATTATACCATTATAAAACCATTATAAAACACTTAAAAAACCATTATTAAAATGGTATTATACCCTTTTAATAATGGTATTATATCACTTGAATTTGACAAATACAAGCATTAAAATAATAAATTATAACTTTAAAGTGATATTTTATACTTGATTTTGCAGATGGGATTATGTAGAATATGAAGCATAAGAGCTGAGAGCATAAAAAAAGAAGCTATTGGCGTAGCTTCTTTTTTATGATTAATTTGATTCAGCTTTTACAGGAATTGGCGTTCCTATAAAATAAAGATTCCACCACGAATCACATAGCTGAAAAGGGATATGCATCCCTTATTGAATGTAAGTATAAGGCATAATATATTTTTAGTCAACCGCTACATGTAGGATTTATAAGGGTTTGCGGTGCAAAATAAGGAAATTTGCCCTAGGGAAAACAGTATGTATGTGATTCTGGTAATCATATACATATTTTTTTATGCCAATCTTGCTTCTGAGAAATAGAAGAGGGCAGTAAGACAGTTTACACTAATTCGCTTTCTTACATGCTATCTGCAAAGGCTGCAGGCAGTATAAATATAGACCGGAGTGTTGCGAGCTTAACAAGTAAATCGCAGGGTTACATCTATAACCAAGTTTCCATAGATGTACGACCAAAGGGGAAAAAAGCCGTTTCATATCCTCGTTGTGGCAGGGATGTCGCACCCGAACAGAAAGGGAAGCCTAAAGGCTGAAAAGTCCATGGTTAAAGAGTTAAGGCGGAGGCGCACAGTTGCAGCGTAAAGCTGCAGGCTACCTCTGGGACAAGTTAGTGTTCTTTCAGAGGGATACACGCAACAGTTAGAAATAACTGGTAGTTAGAGTAATAAATTGGAGCTGCGGGAACTATTAAAGCGTGGTGGCATATTTACGGATAGCCACAGTCGGGAAACAAAAATACGGATACCTCATGCAAAAGGGATTATAGTATTTGGTTGCACTTATCTGCAGATTTTCAGCAGGAAAAGTGCGCCCAAAAGCCGTTTCCTAATTCCCTAGGATTATATTCGGAGGTTATGGCTAAATCAAGTTCTTTTTCATAAATAATTATATATAATAAAATTTTTTAGTATGAGTAGTAGTAGAGTGATAAGTGTGGGTAAGTAATAGTTTATGAAATTGTTGGTAAGCTGTGGTAAAGTATGTGTTCAGGTTGTGGTTAGCTTGCTATCCATGAACTGTGCATATACTTTTCCATCAACTTATCAATAATGGAATGTTACTTATCCATGCTTACCACTCTTTTATAATAGTATTATAATGGTTTAATAACATTATAAAAGGGGTATAATACCATTGTTTATTTATACTCCTTTTATATTATGCAGTAGCCAAGAGCTTACAGTTTATATATTTATCATCAATGCTGATGATTTTGAGTTTAGAATTGTTCATTACATCAACTTCATAGAATCCCTGCTCATTATTTACATTTCCCATGTAAACACATTTTGTTCCTGCCGGTACATATATTCTTAATTTGATTTTATAATTAAGCTCTTGTCCTTTTACAAGGCTTGTTGCTAGGAATCCTTTCTCATATAAGTCGCAGTCGGGCATATTTTTGGCATTCTTTTTCATAAGGTCAAATACATAATCGCATACACCACGATACAGAACTAAGTCTGTATCAGTGGTATTTGATGCTACCATTTCTGCTATCTGTAGGTCTATGTTATCTGCTCTGTTTTGTCGGAATCTTTCGTTTACAGATTCACCGGAATGTGCAAAACAGTATTGCATAGAGTAGTGGTTTTCATCAATCATTTGCTCTGGCTCTGGATTGATATGTCTATGTGCATATTCGATAGCAGTATCTTTATCAGGTGCCAGATTATCCCAATCTGCACCGATATGTTTAATTTTTTCTTTTAAATGATAAAATAATTTATTTTTCATAATGATTACCTCACTTAATCTTTATAGCAGTTTAATTTAGTTGCTTCGCAGTATTTACCTTTAAAGTAAATTATCATTTTGTTGTTAGAAGATAAATCTCCAAAGTATTCAGGTTCAAACACCTTTTCAGTTGATTCCTGAACGGAACGACCAGTTGAATTATTCTGTGACATTGTTTCGGAGTTGCTGATTTTAAGCACTTTCTTTTTTCCGAAGGTGTCAGAGAATACCTTAGAAGAATTGATGTCATTACTGCCGAGGATTATCTGATAATTGCAGTTACCAAGGATTGAGCGTGCACCTGTCGGTTGATATCTGTATTCAAGCTGTGATAGGTTCTGCTGTATAACCATGCAGATTACAGACTTGCTGCGGAGCGTAGACAGATTGGAATTAATCAGCTTGTATGAGAATGTAAGCTGTGGAAACTCATCCAGTAACATAAGTATAGGTCTGTTCTTAACTCCTGTGGAGCTGTCAGGTCTTTTGGTAAAGGCTGTACTCATACTCTGAATTAAAAGAGTGAAGAGTGGAGCATATGCATCTAAGTGTTCTTGGCTTATCTGCAGGTAAAGGTCAGTTCCTTGTTCCAATGTCTGAATAGATATGCAGTTACCATTCTTTGATAAAAGCTCGTCTAAAACAGGATTTGAAAAATGAACAAGTGCTGTTGTAAGGGCATCATATGCAGAGCTTACATTCTTTTCACTGTTGCCGTAAAAACTGGCTAATAATTCTTTTGCAGGTTCACAGTCGCTTTCTATTGCTTTTGTTACCCAATTAAATACATTACCTTGTAGAATGGCATGTATAACATCAGGAAAACTTGCATTTGGATTATTATGCAGTATCAGATGAGTGATACCCTGAAACATCTTTCTTGCTCTTGTAGAGAAATAGTTTCCGTCTGATCCGCCCTCATCTGCGATGAGAACGGTTGCGACGGATTCAAGATATAATTTCTTATCTGTATCATCCATTTGCCCCAGTTCTGCGAACGGGTCAAACCTTACACTGTCTTTTAATGCTGTCGGACTGTCAGGACAGAATCTTACGATTTTTCTATTTGTGTGCTTTGATACATAGTTGTATAAATCTCCCTTAACATCTACTGCAAGCACGCTGCCCTGAAAGCTCATAGCATTTATGATAGCAATGCCACTTGTCTTTCCTGAACCCGGAGGACCGAATATAGCAATATTACATTCTGAATCAGATGGTATCTGTATAAGTTTACCTTTATCTGTTCCGAATATAATCCCTTTTGCATTTCTCCAGGGCATTTTTTCAAATGCAGATGTATCAAGTTTATGTGGTTCAGCATCACGATAATATTCTACAAGTTCATGATAACTTCTTTTATATTTACTGTTGTCTGCTCCGTAGGTTCTTCCTGTCAGATATTTGTAACGCTTATCCCTGCAGATAGAAAATACTATCATATACCACAATGCAACCAGTCCGATACATATGGCTATCTTATAAATATTATATAAAGGGTGCTGCTCAGTAAGATTCAGATAAATACATGAAATCTCGATAATATAATCGTAGGCATAAGCCAGTACGATTGCAAAAATTATAAATGGTATTACACAGTAATACTTTACTGTGTACCATAATCCGTATTTCTTTAACATATAAATTTCTCCTAAATAGTAATTTCTTTATTATTTGTATTGCCCCATCCTGATGATGTTCCCCATTCAGAGTCTGCTCCCCAGGTATGTTCTTTTGATGTGGCAGATACAGTTGATTTCTGGGTTTCAAGTTCTGTGACCTTTTGGCGTTCTTGCTGTAGTTCAAGGTCTTTGGTTTTCAATGCTTCCTGCAGTGTATTAATATGCTCTTGTAGCTTCTGATTTTCGCCTGCTGTCTTATATAGTTCCTATTCCTTTGATGAAATAATATTTTGTGCATCAGAAAGTTGTCTGTCTTTTTCAGAAATTATCTGCTGTGCAGCTTGTCTTAATTTCTGATTTTCAATTTCTTTTTCATGCAGTTTTACCTGCAGTTCAGCGTTTCCTTTTTCAGTTGTAACTGTATTAGTCTGATGTTCCTTTTCTGCTGATTTATTAAGATGGAGTATGCTGTGTTTATGTTCTGTATTAGCAGCTGTCAGCACATCAACTTTGTTACTTAATTCAATATTCTTAGACAGTATATTCGCAAGCTCATCTACTGTCAGAGTGTGGTCTATTACCACACCTGTTTTATTTGTAATTTCCTTGAGCTGTTTTACTGTAAGTGGAACTGCTTTTCCATCACCAGATTTTTTCTGATGGACTGTACCTTTTATTCCTGCCTCATCAAGTGCGGCTTGAAGTGATGGATGCATGTCTCTAAGTATTGCTCTTTTAGTTAATGCATCCGCATTTAATCTGTATTCAAAATCAGGATGTTTTTCACCTGCACGAACTGCAGGTACATATGCTATATGAAGATGTTCTTTTGATATATCTTTTGGTCCATTTTCAGTTTCAACATACTTGTGTTCATCTCTGTGTACTTCTGCTATGAATACACAATCTTTTCCTGCTGGTAAATAAGTATCACAGTACCAGTTAAATGCAGTCTGGAAAAATGATTCATGCTGCTCTGGCGGGCAGTCATTAGGACATTGAATTACTAGCTCAACTGCATGTACCAGATTCTTGCGATTATACTTAAAGATTTTGCTTTCAAAATCTTTGCGGTATTGATTCACTTCCTTGGCTGTTTTTCCTCTATTTATCAGGCTGTAATTTGTATGTGAAAGCTCAGTATCTACCGATTCATTTCCGTATGATTTTCCAACAGGAAGCTGTCGTAAATCATGCCTGATATGTGAGAGAATTTCGTTGGCGTTATATTTGGTTAATTCCATAGGCATGTACCTCATATTCTGTTGTAGTGTTTTGTATAGGAAAGTCTCCGATAATAAATGCTACTGTTTTCATCAAACATTCTGCCTGATCTTACACATCGCTGTTAGCTTGTGAAAGATAGCCAGAGTGTTTGATGAAGTTTGCTGTAAAGGTCATATTATCAGCACGGCTAATGCCTGCTGATATATTCCCAATACAGCAAAGTAGCATTTATTCTCTCCAACTTCCCTATACAAATTAGGGGAAGCAAGTTCCCCCTGCGGCTGTCGCCTTGCCCTGCGGGTAATTTGTTCTCATTGAGAACACCTTGCAGGTTTTCCCAAAGCGAAGCTCTAACCCTTTCCGCTGTCGTTGCCATAGTCTCATTAATAATGCCGGTTTCAGAGAAACCTTATTATTAATTCACGCGGCAACGACAAAGAGAGTTGCACTCTCTTCGCTTAAATGCTTCGCATTTATTGCTACTCTTGCGTGCTTTTCAGGCAGTTAAAACGCCTGAAATCGCAGTCAGCTTACGCTTCAATATTTGTGCTTTCAGCACCTTTTTTCATGTGATTTTCATAGAAAGCTAATGCAGTTCTGATTGTTTTAGAATTACTTCCAAAGGCTATAATACATGCCTTATCCAGGAGCTTTTCATATTCTGTCAGGCGTGCCATAGAAGCTTCCATTTCAATTAGTTGTTCACTAAGTGTTTGGGTCTTTTTAGACATAAATATATTCCTCCAAATCAATTAAAATATGGCTGAAATACAGCCAGATAATATGCATTTATACACCCATCAAATGATGTTTTATTTTCATGTGAAAGTATGTATAAATGCATCTGTTTTGGAAAAATAAAAGAATTGTATATTTAGAGTTAAATGTGATATTATAAGACTGCGAAATCGTAATAATTTAGCATTTAACCTAAGTTGTTACACAGGATGCTGTTGTGTGCCAACACAACAGCATTTCTTTTATTTATTCCGTTGAGATAATCAAAACTTTATTATCATATATAATGATTATACAGGTCTGATTTTAAGTCAATAATTTTTCTTAGTTTCTTACAATTCTAGCACCGAATGGATATTCTTCATTTGAATCTTCGTTTTCTTCTTCAATGCTAAATAAGCCGATAATAGGTGATGCAAGGTATTCATCCAGATTCAAATATTGTCCTTCGTGCTCAGGGTCAGGTCTTAGTTGATTATCATTAGAAAGTTTCTCAATGTCAGAGAATCTATCCCAATTTTTTTCACATAGTTTATAGAAGTCTTTTTCAAGAGATTCAGTGTACTCATTTGCATATTTATAGTTATTAAAATATATGAAATGCGGTACATTGTAGCGTTCTGAATTTTTACATTCAAGTACAGCTGCATATCTGCAAGACTTTGCCTGTTCCGGATTTACAACAATCCAGTCGGATGGAATGATTAAATATCCGTCTGCAATCTCAATTTTTTTCATTGTATTATCTGCTGATATTTCTTCTGGAATTTCGTATTTTCCACTGTTAATAAGTCTGAGAATTTCATAATATAAGTCTTTTTCTTCTTCTAATGCTTTCTTATGAAAATCATCATTTGCATGAGATAATTCTTTTGTTAATCTTTTATATTCTGAAACGCATGTTGTTTCCAATACATTTTTTACTGATTTAGGCATTCTGCAGAAAGTTCCGATAATTTTATTTATCATAGGGCCATATTTCAGCTGATAATTGTCCGTAAGTTCATCTAGTGTTTCTTTATTATCACCGCTTATGAATAATGAAAACTTGCAAGCATTTGAATCAATAATCTTTTTACGAGCCATAATTTGCTTCCTCCTTTCTTAAAAAGTGTTAGTATTACTAACCTATATACATTATACACATAATATCCGAAAAATGCAATATAAAAAGAATATTTTAAAAAAATAGAATATTCTTATATTTATTATGTAGGCATTTATCTTTTTTAAGCATGATAATTATATAAAATCATGTGATATAGAAAATTATAAAAAGGCTTTTTTATATTGACTAATAATAAGTTTTAATTACGCTTGTACCATTCCTAGCAGCGTTCGCAGGTCTGCCCGAGCTTCACAGACCAGGTGCGTCCGCTTACAAGGTGTGATTAGACACCTACCCAACCCTTCCTTAAAAGGAAGGGCTTTAGCTTGAAATATTTCTCCGTACAATAAGCCGGTGCCACTGCTCTGGCTTTTGGGAAGGCTGTATTTACATCTTGCAGTCACGATACGCTATGTTCTGAATTTACCATCTTGTCAAACATTTCCTGATGTAGCATATACGCTTTGATGCTCCTGATATAAGCAATCTCGTTTTTCTTTGTTTATAATGCTGTAGTGTTACGACTTCCTACGCCACTATCCGTCAAGAAAATTTTATCAAGGTCATGTGAACGGAACTCTGATTTGTTCCTACGCTGATTGATATTGTGCTTGCCGGTTATCTTCTTTGATTATTTTAATCGCTCTCTTAGGCTAACCATCATACTTACATTCGACTTTAAGAATACAAGGGTCAAGATGAACGCTACGCGCCCTTGTATTCAGTCTCATTTCAGTATCGGAGATGGCACGCCACGAGGCAAAATAAAATTAATCAAAGGAGATAACAATTATGGCAAACACAATGATATCAATCAGCTCAATAATCACAAACGCAGAGGAAATCTGCATCACAGGTAAGGACCTTGATAAAATTCTCTTAGCAGACAGCGACTTATCAGAAGAGTTCGAGGAAGTTTCCTTCGCATTCAGCAGAACAAAGAAAAACGAGATGGCTTATATCTACAAGGTTGCATCTTCAAAGGTAAAGGATGCCCACAGTCTGCAGGAAATGTTCGATAAGATGGTAAATTCAGGTGCAATACTTACTCTCAATGACAGTTTTAAGATTAAGGCATAAGCCTTAATCTTCCCAAAAGCCGGAGCGGAAGCCCCGGCTTATTTTATTTATCCTAGAAATACCTGATTATAATGGCTTTCTATGCTTTTTTCAGGATTGTTTTATATGTAATTCTTCATATACAAGATTCTTATAGCCATACAGAGTATGTTTTTATTAATGCTTTTTATTCTGGTACCATTCCGACCCACCCCAACCCCGCCCTGCCCATCTCCCAGGCGGGGCTATTATTTATATGCCAGATAATTTACAGAATTGTTGCAGGAAAATCAGAATAATAAAAAGAAAATAGGATAAGGAAGAAAAAGAAAATAGTTAAATTCTGGACTTCAGCTTGAACCATATACCGCCTGTGCGTGTGTTCTATGGCAAGCATAGCTTCGGCTTGCGTTCCGTCAAGGGTATACGGAGCACAAGTGCCCTTGACTACACTTCCGCCTACGCTTAATGCCATGCCATAACACACATAAAGCACAGGAGGTATAAACATGGTTTCAAGCAGAAGTCCAGATAAAAATAAATAAAAATAAGAAGCTACGCCGTTGATAATTAAGAATAAGGAGAAAATATATCATGAATAATATTAAGAATTTTAAGGAATTTACAAACGCAGTATTAGAGAGTATTAAGGCATATCTGCCTGATCGCTTCGCGAAGGCAGATATAAGCCTTACTACAGTAACAAAAAACAATGATTTGCAGCTTACAGGACTGATAATAAAAATGGCAGACAAAGATATATGCCCTACCATATATTTAGAGAAGTTCTTTGAAGATTATGAAGATGGTAAAAATCTTGATAAGGTGTTAAAGGAAATTGCAAGGTGCAGGGTTAATAATGAGTTTAATGAAGATTTCAATATAGAGATGATTACAGATTATGCTGTAGCCAGTAAACATATATTGCCACGACTTATTAATAAGGATATGAATGTTACATTATTACAGGAAAGACCACATAAGATAATTGAAGATTTAGCCGTTGTATATGCAATAGAGCTTGGAAATAATGAATCAGGAGAAATGAGTACACCTATAACAAATCAGTTACTGGAAAGATGGAATATTACAGTTGATGTCCTACATTCTGTGGCCATCAAGAACTTGGAAGCCAGTAATTCACACACATTTATGAGCATGTCAGAGATAATGTCAAAAATGATGTTGAATTATTTGATTGAAGAATATGGAGATGAAGAGTCTGCTAAAGAAGTACTCAAAGATATGTTGCCACCAGAGGATGGTATGTATGTTTTAAGCAATGATACCAGGGTAAATGGTGCAGTGCAATTATTAAATAGATATGCCATGGAAGATATAATTGAAAGAATCGGAGAACATTTCTATATAATACCAAGTTCAATACATGAAGCTATTATGATTCCTGCAGAATGTGGAGTGATACCGGATGAACTTAGAAAAATGGTGTTGGAAGTAAATACAAATGAGGTGCAACCTACCGAAATGTTATCAAATAATATTTATACATGGAGAAAGTTTGACGGATTAGAAATTGTTGAATAAATATATAAGCTGTGCTATCAGGCTATACGGGCAGAAAGGTTTTATGTTATGAACAATGAGCAGATAATAGCCAGTACTGCTATCGCAGCCGGTTTATATTCTGAGAATGATGTAAAAAGAATAATTGAAGAAAGCGGAGAGCTTCCGCTTCATTCAATGCTTGGTTGGAAACATAGAAGTCCCAAAGGATTTGAATACAGGGTAAAGAAAGGAGAACACGGACTTGAGTGCAGGCTGTGGCAGAAAAGAAAAAAGAAAGATGATGATAAAAGTAGCGAGAAGCCTGCATCAGATAATGATGAGGCTTCTCGTAACTTTTATTTAGCAAAGACATATTTGTTTGATGAATCACAGGTAGAAATGATTAAGCTGGAGGTCTGATTATGAATGTTAAGACATACAGATTAGAACTGGATTGTGAAAAGCATCCAGTTCTGGTTATGGAAAACGAGGATACATATGGAGTAGAACCATTGACTGAACTATCAAATATAGTAGAGTTATGTGATAAGATGATACATTTAAGATATCTTGCAGAAGAAAATGTTGTAATGGTTGCGGTTGATACTAAGGGATATATTCTGGGATTTTTCCGAATCAGTCAGGGGTCGGTTAATTCAGCAATATGTAATCCAAGAGAAATTTATATAAGAGCATTAGCAATAGGAGCAAGTGCAATATTCCTGATACATAATCACCCATCAGGAGATTGTTCACCTTCTGTTAGTGATATGAATTGTGCAATGAAGATAGACAGTGCAGGAAAGTTAATAGGAATCAGATTAAATGATTTTATTGTAGTGGGAAGAGATTCATATTACAGTGCAAGAACAGAAGGAGTGATTAAATAAATTTATTTCACGCTTCACTTGACATCATGTACCCACGCATATGATACAGGGCATTCAGGGCAGATCCTTGTAAAAGGATTGCCCTGCCTGTACATATCATATGCTTACCTAATGTCAAGTGACTTTCGCGACATAAAAAAGGAGATTAGCCATGAATGATTATGAAATTGAAATAAAGGAAACATTAGTAAGAAAGGTCAAGATTAAGGCTGAAAGCCTTAATGAAGCAAAAGCTACAGTTGAAACAGATTATTATTCAGGAAAAATTATATTGACTGCAGATGATTTTGTTGAGGTAGTATTTGTTGATTAATTCATATATTTCATTTGATACTTTCACTCTTATATCGTAATATATAATTATTAGATTAAGGTGAGGGAAAATAATAGATAATAATACAAAAGAACCACAGGAGATTAAAAATAAGGTAGAAGGTGTAGCTGCGATTCTGGAAATGATGGCATATGGTGTAGATAATATGCGTGTAAGAAGTGATTTACAGGAAAGTTTTTTATTATTAGCTGAAAACTTATACTCTGCTGCAGAAGAGATTGAATCACTTCAGGACAGATTTGACAATGAAATTATTAAGGCAGAAAATACAGCAGAACAGGAAGGATAATATTATGAAGTTTATTAATGATAAACATAGGGATTTTGTTGTACAATGTTTGGAAAAATCAAGAGATGATGATTGCTATCATAAGGCATTATTTTATGTTTTAGGGCTTACAGATAATTGTCAGCGTAATATAAATAGTCTATATAATTTTAGTACCGGCTGTGTAAAGCAGATTACCGGAGAAGAATATGGTTGGGTTACAGGCACAGATATTCGCATTATAAGATTAGCGTATAATCTGTACAATAATGGTGCTCCTACTGCATTTGAAATTGAAGATGCTGAGGAAAAATGCAATGAACTTAAGAATTATCTTCCTACTGCAATTTTCGGATATTTGGATTCAGAAATGATAGAGTATTGTTTTGAGGGGATAAGAATAAGATACGAAATGGATTAACAAAAATAAAGCTGATGTCGGCAAGTGGCATCAGCTTTATTTTTTGATTATTTCTTCTTGCTATTATTTTTTCTCTTTTCAGCTTCAAGTTCGGTTTTTCGTTTTTGGATAAATAAATATTTATCCGCATCTATATAAACCCTTTCCGCATCTGATGGCTTGATATCCCAGTATTTACCAATAAGCTCTACTATTCTTTTTTTAGGTATTTTACATTCAATCATTGCTGCTGCGGCTCTTTTTGAACAGTCATATTCCACACTTTGTAATTCATGGTTTCTTTCAGCCTGATATTTTTCCCTTGCTTCATTAACAGCATCGTTTCCAACATTTAAGAGTTTATTAAGATATTCTTCTTTCATAGTTAATCCCCTTTCCAGATATTATCTTGCAATAATCAGTATTACATACTTATTTATTATCAATGATTAATAAGTGTTCTTGTATTGCTTTTTCAACACGCTTTGACATAATACCTATGTAGCGTTGCGTTGTTGCAGCTGATGAGTGTTGAAGAAGTCGTTGTACAAGTATTATATCATTATCGTTTTTTTCGTAAATATCAGTTGCGTAATATTTCCTGAATGAATGAGTTCCTATATTTTCATATCCGAGATAATCAGCAACTGTCTTTAAATATTTTTGTACTGCTCTTTCAGATATAGGAAATATTTTTTTATCTGCAGGTATATTATTTGCTTCACAATAATCACTGATATATTGATGAATCTGATATGGAACAGTAAATACTCTCTTCTTACCGGTTTTCTCTTCTATAATATCAAGCCGGTATCTGTTACCATCGCGAACGATATCGTTAAGATGTAAGCTGAGTACATCTTCAATTCTGATGCCAAGATTAGCTTCCAATGTTAAAATGGTTGCAATTCTTATATTTGGTCTGAATCCTGCACCACCAGAGTACATAGTTTGAATAATTTCTATAAACTGATTTTCAGTTAATGCCACAGTTGTTTTATTAGCCATATATACCTCTTTTAGTTCGTATAATCATATAATAAGTTCGTATATTTGAATTATAACACAGAAAAAGGCTTAAATACAATAAAAAACAGTTCGTATAATAATACTTATACGAACTGTTTTTTGCATTTTTGATTTCAATAGTCACCTTCATAAGCAGAAGTATATTTATATGTATCTGGTGTAAATAATATCATTGGGTCAGCTTTGAATTGTAGCATATTTGCACTATCTGCTCCATTATCGCCACCTTTTCTTTGTAATGTAATGTTACCTAAATGTATGTTACCCGATGGGGTAATAGATGCTTTATAATTGCCGGCATATAAATTTATAGCTTCATTTATAGATATTAAAATCCAATTATATGTGTCATGCATTTTATTTATTACCAAAGTCCATTCTGCAGCAAATCTTCCGCGTCCACGAATAACATCACTGATAATCATAATCATGTTTTTTTGAAAAAAATTAATAAGTTTTTTTTGTTCTTCATCGGTAAATTCATTTACGAACATCCTGCGAGAATCACGACTGTTTTCTCTAGGAGATAATTCACCATCATATAATTTTAACAAAGTTGATATATCAGAAGGTATATGCCACATATTTTCATATTTATCAACTTTTCTTTTTTCTACCTGATTAAATCCTTTACTATTTGATACGAGTTTTACCTGAATATTTTCTACAGAAGTTAAGGTTGTATTTTTTTTATTTTTTACT
>QWCY01003959.1_pt1 | contig 16062 bp, 17 predicted proteins | sample 1972631 | NCBI WGS metagenome assembly QWCY01 (sample SAMN09866696, study PRJNA288562) | Human gut metagenome isolate pre1_stool, whole genome shotgun sequencing... | isolation source: gut | host: Homo sapiens | place: USA: California
AAGTTTTTCTCTTTTATCATCACTCAAATTTTAGCCTTTACTGTTTTTATAAAAACTATTTTATTTTAATATTTTAAATCTTAAATATTATTCAAATTTTATCTTAGCTTAAATGTTTTTAAAAAATATTGTTGTTTTTATAATTGAATTTTAAGCTGTTTTTTATAATGCTTTCTCTATTTATAATTTATCCATTAAAATGTAATTAATTTTCTAGTTTTATCAATATCAATACCCAAATTTTGCAAAAAATACTCTCTAACTTCATCATAAATTTGCTCATTATAAAAATATATAAAATAGTATTTTTGCTTATTAGAAAATTCACTGGGAGTTCCTAGTTTAGGATTTATGGGTTCAGCTATGATTAAAATAGGAAAAACTCTAAATCCAAATAAAGTTTTATTTAAGTGTAAATATAAAAGTGCTTTAAATATTATATTTCCAAACAGTTGAGATATAAAAAATAAGGCAGTAAAATAATAAATTTCATTTGGTATAGGCTTGCTTAAACTAATAAGTAAATAAGCAAATATAGAAATCACAATTATTAAAACAATTATAACAGCTTGGGTATCAAGCTTATTTTTCCAAAAAGGTTTTAGCAGGTAATTTGGCACTTCATTTATATCAATTTTTCGTTTTAATTTGCCATCTAGCGTATAATTAATAGAATTATTTGTCAAATAAAGCCTGTAATTACCCCTTACAACATAAGAGTAATAATCACATAAAACAAACGCTAAAGGCACTATCAAAGGCACAAATAAAAACCAAATTTCAATTTTTTCTTTTATTGAATTCATTGTCATACACATAACGCTAACTACAATTGTTATGCCTATAAAAAACGAAATAAATCTTAACGAAACACCAAAAAAGTAACTATAATCTTTTATAATAATCGGCTCTTTATCATAATCTCGTTTAATTGAATTTGTTTTATTGTTTGAAATTTGAGAATTATTTAAATTTGAATTATCTTCTAAATTTTTATTAGAATTTTCTTTATTATTAAAGCTATTGCCTAAATTTATATTATTTTTAGGTCTATTATTTCTAAGATATTCTCTAAGTTTTTCTCTTTTATCATCATCCAAATTTTAGCCTTTTATTGTTTTTATAAAAACTATTTTATTTTAATATTTTAAATCTTAAATATTATTCAAATTTTATCTTAGGTTAAATATTTTAAAAAAAATTGTTGTTTTTATAATTAAATTTCAAGCTGTTTTTTATAGTGCTTTCTCTATTTATAATTTATCCATTAAAATGTAATTAATTTTTTAGTTTTATCAATATCAACGCCTAAATTTTGCAAAAAATACTCTCTAATTTCATCATAAATTTGTTCATTATAAAAATATATAAAATAATATTTTTGTTTGGATAGCCATATACCAGTTCCTGATTTTGGATCTATAATAGGCTTAGCTATTATTAAAATAGGAAAAATTCTAAATCCACTTAAAGTTTTATTTATCCATAAATATAAAAGTGATTTAAATATTATATTTGCAAACATTTTAGACAAAAACCAAGATATAATAATATAATAAATTTCCCTTGGCAAAGGTTTTGTTGCATAAACTATCCAAAGAAAAATTATAAAAACCACAAGAACCAAAATAAATAAAATAGATTCGATATCAAGCTTATTTTTCCAAAAAGGTTTTAGTAAGTAATTTGGCACTTCGTTTATATTAATTTTTCGTTTTAATTTGCCATTTAGCATATAATTAATAGAATTATTTGTAAAATAAAGCCTGTAATTATCTCTTATAACATGGGCATAATAATCGTAAAAAACAAATATAAAAGGCACTATTAAAGGAACAAATAAAAGCCAAATTTCTATTTTTTCTTTCGTTAAATTCATTGTTATATTTATTATTATATAGAGGTAAAACATAATAGTTGTACCAATTATTACTGAAAAATACTCTAACGAAACACCAAAAAAATAACTATAATCTTTAATAACTATCGGTTCTTTATCGTAATCGCGTTTATTTGAAAAAGTGTTAAATGCCGTTTTTAACAAAACAAAATCCTCATTTTTATGCTTTATAAATTTTAGAATTTAAAACTTCGATAATATCAAACAAAGCCTTAATCTCATCTAAGATATTTTTAGCAAGATTATTTGAAATTGCACTTTTATAAATATCTGGTTTTAAATGGTTGTATTTTCCATCAATATGAATGTAGATTTTAAAAACTACTGCCCCTATTTAAGCATAAAAGCTTTCATCTGCAAAGTTTTTAACATCATCTAGGTCGTGAGTAACTAAAATCGAAGTTATTTCAAGGCTATCTAAAATTTCTTTTATATCGGTTCTTATTTTTGTCCTCAAACCTGCATCAAGAGCGCTAAATGGCTCATCAAGAAGTAAAAGCTTAGGTTTTATTGCTAACGCCCTTGCAAGTGCTACTCTTTGCTGCTGACCGCCACTTAGAGCATGGGGATAGAGATCTCTATATTCACTCATTCTAATCAGCTCAAGCATCTCATCAACTCTTTTTTTGTCGTTTTTTATGCCAAAGCCTATATTTTGCCAAACCTTAAGATGTGGAAAAAGCGCATAGTCTTGAAAAAGATAGCCTATATTTCTTTTGTTTGGTGGTAAAAAAGTGATATTTTGACCATCTAGCCAAATCTCTCCACTATCTAAATTCTCAAAACCACTAATTAGCCTTAAAATCGTGCTTTTACCACTTCCACTTTCGCCAAGTATTGCTAGTCTTTTGCCTTTTTGCAAAGAAAAGTTTAAATTTGAGATTAGGTTTTGATCTTTTTTATATGAAAAAGAGACATTTTTTAGCTCTAAAAACACTATTTATCCTTTAGTTTATTTAAAATTACCAGCAAAGCTAAACTTATGCCAACAACCACAATAGCAGGAGCCGCACTTAAAGCCAGCTGCTCATCGCTTGCATATCTATCCATTTCAAAAGCTAGAGTTTTTAAATTTGGCGGAGTCAAAAGCGAACTTAATGGAAGCTCTTTGATTATCTCGATAAAAACAAGTATAAATGAGCTTAAAATAGCTGGTTTTATCATTGGCAGATCTACCTCATCTTTTTCCTTTATATAATGATATCCATTATTATAATTTACAATGGTAAACAAATAGTATTTTATAAATAGAATTTGGTGGTTTATATTTTTTACCATAGATATGACAAACATAATAAATATATGCAAGAAATTTATCATTAAAAAATAGTTTTGATATTTGCAAAACATATAAAATTTACATAAAAATAAAAAAGGCATTATGAATAAAAAATAATTTATACTAGAAATTTTAAAACATAAAAATATAAAAAATTTATTATAAAAAACAATAAATTTTAGTTTGATAAATATACTAAAATAGATGGTTATTTATTTTTATATCGCTTGATGATATTACTGTTCTTAACAAAACAAAATCCTTATTTTTATACTTTATAAATTTTAGAATTTAAAACTAAAACTTCAACAATATCAAGCAAAGCGTTAATCTCATCTAAGATATTTTTAGCCGGATTATTTGTAATTGCACTTTTATAAATATCTGGTTCAAAATGGTCGTATTTTCCCTCAATGTGAATGTAAATTTTAGAATTTTTAAAATTTATTTTAATATTGTCGCCAAAATTTTTAGTTAAATTTGCTATTTTTTCCAAAAATAGAGGCGTTAAAATATACATTGCATTTATAGGATTATCACTAAAAACCTTAAATTTATCGTTAAAAAGAGCATTATCCATCAAAATATTATACGATTTAAAATTGATAATTTTTTTAGAGATTATAGTAGTTTGTGAGTTTATCTCTTTTGAAAAATCAGCCACAAAAAAGACTCCACCAAAATTAGAATCACTAGAATTAATAAAAATTTCAAAAAACTTAAATTTAGTACCAAATTTTTCACCCTCTATGACATCATCTAAATAATTTATTTGTGATGAGTTAAAAAAACCACTACTTTGTAACAAAATTCTATCAAATTTATTTGGCGTTTTATGACCTAGATATTTAAATCCTTGTTTTTCAATGAAATTTTTAATATAAATAGTTTTAAATGTGATTTTATATTCTTCTATTTCTCTACAAAAGCGAACTTCTTTGGTTGAAGAAGATGTGAAACAATTTAATACATAACAAATAAAAAAATAAAACAAAAATATTACAATATTTTCTGAGTTAAATTCAAAATGCAACTCATCTTCTGTTAAAAAAATAATAAAAAAACATATAACCGCAATCAAAAACACATGAAAAACAGCTTTAATATCGCGGTTTTTTAATTTTTTAAGAGTATTTTTTCTATGTCTTTCAAACTCCAAAAGATTCAAAGCTTTAGCCCATTATCTCAAATTTCTTAAAAAACTCCTCATCTTTTTCTACTAGTCCTCTTTTTATTAAACTTTCAATAACATCTTTTGAGCAATTAACCTCTTTTGGCCACTCTCTTTCATATCCATCAATTTCACTTTTTTCTGTTGCATCTATGCAAATTTGATCTCTGTTTGTATAAATATCTCGAAGTGCATCAATATTATTTGTAATTCTCCAAACACTCATATATGGGTTATTTACATCATTTTTTGTATCTAAAAATATTAAAATTTTAAAATATTTTCTAAGTTTTAAAAGCTCATTAAAGCATTTTCTAAAAAGATCTTGTTTGTTGTAATTTATCAAAACTACTGGATTTTTTGTATCGCAAAAATATTGTTTTAAATTTATAATATTTTTATCTATTTTTTTAAATTCCTTTAAAAGCTCTTCATCGCTTAACATTTCAGCTTCTTTTGGCTCTAAGTCTATAGTTGCATCAATGCCAAGTTTTCCACCAAAGCAAGAATTTGGGCTTGCGTGATCAAGCTGATCACAAACACCTTCACTAAAAAATAAACTTTTTGAAGTTATGCGGTTTAAAACATATTTTCCAAGTTCATTAAAATCATTTAAATTTGGTGCATCACTATCAACGAAAATAGCATGTTTTACAAAACTCATCTGACCAACTCCCCAAAAAGCGTGCATCATTTGTTTTGCATGAGCTGGATACCATGCATTTATTTTAGAAAGTATTAAATTGTGAAAAACACCATTTTCAGGCATATTATAATCAACTAAATCTGGAGCTGTAACTTTAAAAAGAGGTAAAAATACTCTCTCTGTTGCATACCCCATATATTTATCCTCCAAAGGCGGCTTTCCAACAACTGTTGCGTGATAAATAGGAGCATTTTTATGAGTTATAGCAGTTATATTCATAACAGGAAATGGCAAAATAGGCGTATAAAAACCTGTGTGATCACCAAATGGACCCTCATCTTCAAGTTCATCAGGATCTACAAAACCCTCAATAACAAAATCACTATCATGTGGAATATAAATATCATTTGTCAAGCTTTTTACAAGTTTTGCAGGACTTTTTCTAATAAAACCATAAAGAAGTAATTCAAAAATACCATGTGGAAGAGGTGCTTGACCACACCAAATATAAAGAGGATCTCCGCCAATTGCTACAGAAACTGGCATTTTAATACCAGCTTTTTTATACTCATTAAAAAAATTTGCTCCATCTTTATGAATTTGCCAATGCATACCAAGTCTATTTTTAGAATAAACTTGCAAGCGATACATTCCCAAATTTTGAGTTTCTCCATTTAAATCTTTGGTGTAAACTTGCCCCATAGTTATAAAAGGTCCGCCATCTTTTTCCCATGTTGTAAGATGTGGCATGTCATACAAATCAATATTTTCACCTAAGATTTTATTTTCTTGGCAAACACCCTCGCCTTTTATTTTTTTAATAAAAATATTTTTTAGCGAATAAAGATATTTTAAAAAATCAAATTTATCGGCTAAATTTGTAGGTTTTTTTGGTTTTAAAAGGGAAGTTATCTCATCTGCTATTTCATCTGGAGTTTTTCCTAAAATTAAATTTAAAGCTTCAAAACTTCCAAATGTATTTGTTAAAACAGGAGGATAAATTCGCCCGTCCTTACTAATAGGGCGAGTAAAAAGTAGTGCCTTAGAATCCTTTTTCTTAACCTCAATGTAGCTGATATGTCCAATTTCTCTATCTATATCAACTGGTTCATCAATGATCTTTAAAAGTCCAGCTTCTTTAAATTTTTCTACCCACTCTTGCATAATTTATCCTTTTTAAAGTTTTATTTAAAATCAACTAACTATTATTTGCCATTTTTTCAGCTTCTTTTAAAAGCTCTTTTGCACCTTCTTTTATAAACTCATCAGCTAAATTTTTACCAGCTGTTTTAAACTCATCTTTATTTATAATAATGCTTTTTTTAATGAATTTACTTCCATCGGGAAGTCCAACGACAGCATTTATTTTTATATTATCATCTATAACTTCAGCATTTACACCAATTGGCACTTGACATCCACCCTCTAATGCTCCAACAAATGCTCTTTCTATTGTTATTTCCATAAAGGCTTTTTTATCATTTATAAAAGAAATAAGACTTAAAATTTCACTGTTATTAGGACATTCGATTCCTAAAACACCTTGTCCCATTGCAGGAATCATTTCATCTTTACTGAATTTATAAATATATTTAACTTCTTTATCAAGCCCTATTCTGCTAATTCCCGCAACAGCTAAAATAATTGCATCAAACTCACCATCTTTTAGTTTTTTAATCCTAGTATTTACATTTCCACGAAGTGATAAAATTTTAATATCTGGTCTAAGTATTTTAATTTGCATCTGTCTTCTAAGGCTAGTAGTTCCAACTCTTGCACCATTTGGAAGATCTTTTATTGAAACAAATTTTTCACTGACTAATGCATCTCTTTCATCTTCTCGTTTGCTTACTGCGCCCAAAATTAGTCCATCTGGAAACTCCATAGGAACATCTTTTAAGCTATGGACAGCTAAATGACTCTCACCATTTAACATACTAACTTCAAGCTCTTTTGTAAAAAGTCCCTTTCCACCTATTTTTGATAATGGACTATCAAGAATTACATCACCTTTTGTTTTCATACTTTTTATTTCTACTTCAAGTTTATGTTCTTTTTCAATCTCACTTTTTATAAACTCGCTTTGCCACATAGCTAAAGCACTTTTTCTTGAAGCAATTATCAATTTTTTCATATTTTTCCTTTTTATTTATCTCTTTCATCTATAATTTCAACATCTATAATATCATCATCATAGCTTGTTTTTGAATGTTTTTTATTTCTAGTTTTTAAATCGATATAGTCTTTTGATAAAAAACGCATTACAATACTTGAAATAATTATTAAAAAACCTATTGTATCTGATAAAATACCAGGAATAAGTAAAAAAAACCCTCCTAAGGCAATGCCAAAATTTTCTGAAATATCTTTTGGCGTAATAGTTCTAAAATCCCTTAATAAATCTAACATTCCAAATTTTGATATTAAAATAAATCCAACACCAATACTTAAAATAACCTCTAGTAAAAGAGCAAAAAAACCATACTTGTAAATAAACATCATTACAAATAAAGTCTCTAAAATGGCGTATGGAAGTAAATATTTTCTCATAATAAAATCTCTTTTATCTTATTTAGGGCTTCATCTTTTGAAATTTTTTCTTTTATCAAGCCATCTCTTTTTACAAACTCAACTTCACCATTTGCTAAATTTTTACCTACAATTAAGGCGTATGGAAATCCAATTAATTCATAATCATTCATCTTAACGCCAAATCTTTCATCTCTATCATCAAGAATAGTTTTTATTCCTAAATTTTCACATTTTTCATAAATTTTATTTGCAAAACCAACTTGATTTTCATCTTTTATATTTGAAATTATTATTTGAAGTTTAAAAGGAGCTATTTTTTCATTCCAAATTATTCCTTTTTCATCGTGACTACTTTGAACGGCAATTGCGATAAGTCTTGTAACTCCAATGCCATAACAACCCATAAAAAATGGTACCGTTTTGCCATTTTTATCTAAAAAAGTGGCATTCATAGGTTTTGAGTATTTTTGTCCTAATTTAAATATATGCCCTGCCTCAATGCCTTTTGTTTTTTTCAAAATAGCACCACATTTTGGACAACAATCACCCTCATTTACAGCTACTAAATCTTTGAATCTCTCATCTTTAAAGCTTGAAACACTAAAGCCAATTATATGATAGTCTTTTTCATTTGCTCCAACTATCATCTCTTTTTGATCTTTTAATTCATTATCTATAAAAAATAAAATATCTTTTGGAAGTTTAGCTGGTCCACAAAATCCAGCTACAAGCCCAGCTTCTTCTATCTCTTCTTGGCTTGCATCCATAAGCTCAAGTGCAGAAGCCGCATTTAAAGCTTTTACTTCTTGAAGTTCATCACAACCTCTTATGAAAAATACCACTATTTTAAAACTATCATCTTCAAATTTTGCTTTTTTAATGATTGCTTTTATAGTATAAAATTTATCAACTTTAAATAAATTAGCAATTTCATCAATTGTTTTTAAATTTGGTGTATGAAATTTGCTCATCATGCTACTTTGAGGTGGCAAGCTATTGCAAGTTTTAGGCTTTCTTTTGGCCGCTTCGATATTAGCAGCATATTGACAGCTCTCACAAACCAAAATATCATCTTCACCGCTATCGGCCAAAACCATAAATTCCTTACTTCCACTTCCACCAATTGCTCCACTATCTGCCTCAACAGCTCTAAAATTAAGTCCTAATTTTGTAAAAATGGAAGTGTAAGTTTTATACATATTATCAAATTCTTTATCTAAGTCATCTGTGCTTGCATGAAAACTATATCCATCTTTCATAACAAACTCACGCCCTCTTAAAAGCCCAAATCTAGGTCTTGCCTCATCTCTAAATTTAGTATTTATCTGATAAATATTTAATGGGAGTTGTTTATAGCTGGTAATTTTATTTTTTACCATATTTACAGCACTTTCCTCATTTGTAGGACTTATTACAAAATCATTTTCTTTTCTATCCTTAAATCTTAAAAGTTCTTTTCCATAAACATTAAATCTTCCACTTTCCTTCCAAAAATCAGCCGGAGTTACAACGCTAAAATTTACTTGTATTGCTCCGCTTTTATCCATTTCTTCTTTTATAACATTATAAATATTATCATAAACCATTTTTCCTAATGGCAATAAATCATAAAGTCCACTTCCGTTTTGATTTATAAAACCAGCTCTTATTAGATAAATATGACTTTGTAAAACTGCGTCTTTTGGCGCTTCTTTTGTGGTTGGTATAAAAAATTTGCTAAATTTCATCGGTGTTGCCTTTTGCTAATAAATTTACATCTGAATATTGTGAAGTATATTTTTCAAATTCATCTTTTATATCAAAAATATCTAAAATTAAATCCACGGCACAAGCATCATCACTTTCTAAATTTTTTAAATTAATGGTAGGCTTGTGAAGATATGCTTTAAAAACTTGATGAATTAATTTTCTTGCTTCCTCTTGATCGGAATGCTTTAAATAGCCTTTTTGAATAGCTTTTTGTATTTCATTTTCAGCTATTTTTTTGGCATTTAATCTTAAAGCTTTAATAATTGGAGTTGTTGCTAAAGTTTGAAGCCATTTGAAAAACTCATTTGTATATCTGCCAACAATAGCAAAGGCTATTTGAGCCTGTTCTTCACGCATCGCTAAATTTAATTTTACAATTTCTTGCAAATCATCAACGCTATAAACCTTCAAATTTAATGATTCTGTAATCTCAATATCTCTTGGAACAGCAATATCAAAAAAATACCTATCAAACTCACACTCTTCTATAAAAGTATCATCAATGACAATTTTTGGGGAAGATGTAGCACTAAAAATAAGCTGATGAGAGTTAATAACATCTTTTAAATTTGAAAATGGCTCATATTTAATATCTGCATTTAGTTCATTTATCAAATTTAAGGCTCTTTCTTTGCTTCTATTTACTAAAATTATTTTAGCACCACTGCTTAATAAATGCTTACAAGCTAGCTCACTCATCTTTCCAGCACCAACAACAACTGCTGTTATGCCTTCTAAACTCTTAAAAATTTCTTTTGCTTTTGATACAGCTACACTTGAAACAGATACTGGATTTTTAGAAATTTCAGTTTTATTCCTAACTTCAGCAGCGCATTTAAAAGAATAATCAACTGCCCTTTTTAAGTTTAAATCAGCATATTTGCCATCGATTGCAAATTTCAAAGCATCTTTTAACTGTCCTACTATCTGGGTTTCTCCAATAACTAAGCTATCTAAAGAACTTGCTACTAAAAAAAGATGATGAAGTGCTCCACTAGCATAATAAATATCAGCTCTATTTTCAAGCTCACTTAAAGCCACACCACTTGTTATAGACATAACCTTTAAAATATAACTTTGAGAAATTTCCAAATCATTGACAAAGGCCATAACTTCAACTCTATTACAAGTGCTAAGCAACATACACTCTGATATGCTTTGATTTGATAAAATAAGCCTTAAAACTTCTTCTTTTTTTTCATTACTAGAAAAAGATAGTTTTTCTCTTATATCAATATCTGTGTTTTTATGTGTAAAACTTATACTTAAAAAATTCACTAAAACTTCCTATCAACCATATTTTTCATTATATCTATAAGTTCGTTATTTTTATATTTTTCTATGGCTTCTATGCCTTCATTTGCTATAAATTTTGCCTCATTTACGCATTTTTCAATTATTTTAAACTCATTAAATTTATCTTTTACCCATAAAATTTCATCGCTACTAAGTTCTTTTTTAAAATAACTTAGTAATGTTTTTTTATCTTTATCATTTAAATTTTCATAAAGATAAATATATGGAAGAGTTGTTTTTCCATCTTTATAATCACTTAAAGCAGGCTTTCCAAGAGTTTCGTCATTACTTATAATATCTAAAATATCATCAACTATTTGAAAAGCAATACCTAAATTTCTACCATATTTTGCAAATTTATCAGCGTCATAGCCTTTTAAAAAAGCTGCACATTTTGCACTTGCTTCTATTAAAACTGCTGTTTTTTTATAAATCATCTCAAAATAAAGAGATTTGTTACTATTAAATTTTTTACTAAGCTCAACATCCATTAACTCACCAATGCTTAGCAATGAAACAGCTGCTGATACATTACGAGCAATAAATTTATCAAATAAACTAAGTTCAAAATACCCTTTTGAATATAAAATATCTCCAAGCATAATTGCATTTTTAGAGCCATAAGTGGCATTTATAGAGCTTTTTCCACGTCTTGTATCACTCTCATCAATAACATCATCATGAAGCAAACTTGCTGCATGAATCATCTCAATGACTGCACAAAGCTTTAAGCTTTCATCACTTGTTCCAGCTATTTTTAAGATAAGTTTTGAACGAAGTTTTTTTCCAGAACTGATATTTAAAAACATTGAATTAGCTTTCTCATAGCAAAATTCATCTATAAAGCTTTTCATAATTTCATCGATTTTATTTAAATTTTCCATTTTCACTCGCTATTTGACAATATGTTTGAACTTAGCTGTATAAAGATATCATTTAATTCATCTTGTATTGTTTCGCTATCTAAGTTTGAAATAGTTATTTCTTTATCTTTTAAGGTTTTTTTAAAATGTACAAATTCAATAAGCAAATTTTCAATCTCAGTTTCAACTATATTTTGATTTGCGTTAAAAATAATATCGAAAAACTTCTGCCTAGGTGAGCTTTCAAAAATATCCAAATTTTATATCCTTAAAAAATAATCATCTCATTATATCAAAAGAAAGTTTTAATTTTGATAAAAATAATTTAAAATAGAATTTAACGCTTCATTTGGCGTATCAACTCCTTGCATAAGTCCTTTGCCAAAACCCCAATTAGCATGCAGATATTGTATTTTAGCGTTTGAAGATGCAGTCTTATCTTTTAAGCTATCGCCAATAAAAATAGTTTTAAAAGATTTATTGTTTTTAGAGTGATGATTTATTATTTTTATAAGCATGGTTGGATCTGGTTTTTTAGGATTTTCTTCATCAAAACCAACTATGTAGTTAAAAAATTCAAAAATTTCAAGTTTTTTTAGTATTTTTTCAAGTGATTTGCTAGGTGCGTTTGAAGCAAGAGCCATAGCAATATTTTCATTTTTTAATTTTTCTAAAAGATATTTTATATCACAGTAAGTCTTAGCATACTTTTCATAATTTTGCCTAAACAAAACCTCAAATCTATCCATGAGCTTTTGCGATGGTATGATGCCTGGATAAAACTCTTTTATATAATTTTTAGTTGGATCATTTATAATTTTTACTATAAAATCACTTTCTAAATTAGGTTTTAAATTTAGTTCTTTTCTAGTAGTATTTATAGTATTAGTTATTGCTTTACCACTATCAACCAAAGTTCCATCCATATCAAAAATAACCAAATTCATATTATCTCCTTTTTCTGAGTATCGTATACAAATTTTACTTTTGATATGGTTAAATAAATATTTTAAAAGTCAATAAAATTTATCAAATGTGGACAAATTTCTTTCTTTTCACTGTAAATAGTTTGAACTTTGGATTTCAACTCTTCAAGCTTTATCTCTTTTTCTTGCTTAGTATCAAAATTTACAGTTAAATTTTTAGTTGCAACAAAACTTACGTTTAGAGAAGCTATAAGCTTTTGACAATACTCACAATTGTTTTCATCACACTTTTGTAATAAATAGCTTAAACACTCATCTTTAGTTTTATTTCTACACTCATCAGAAATATCAGCAAAGGCGAACGAAATAAGACAGGCCAACCAAACAAAAAGTATTTTTTTCATATAAAATCCTTAAAAATTTTGTATAAATGATTTTCATTATATACTATTTTTCTTTTATATCTGCTTAAAATAAATATTAAATAAAATTATTTATTTTTTAAAAATTACACTTAAAATTATAAAAACTACATAAAAAAGTATTAAATAGTATCACATATCTTAAAACCTACTTTTTAACACTCCATATATATAGTAATTTTATACCTTTTTATATATTTTATATTTCCTGCTTTTTTGGCTATTTTAATAAATGGTAATAGCTAATTAGGTGCTAAAATATTATCTATTTTTTAGCCAAATCTAGTGTTTTACTTAAAAAATTCGTTGCTTATTCTCATGCTTGATATTCAATCTTTAATTATTTGATTTCTTACATCATTTACAAACTTTCTAATTTCAGGGCTAAGGTTTTCAATACTTCCATTATTTGCTAAAAAGTCATAAAAAGCCTTATTATCTTTTTTTTGATAACTGATTTAAAACACCACTTAAATTCACATATTTATTAAACATAGCATTTAATTTACCAGTTACACTATCTCTTACTTTTATCACTCCGAGTTTTAGATGCCTCTTTACTTAAAAACTTATTAGCAACACCAACTAAGCCTTTATCCACTCCTTTTTCAATTGCCTTATCTATTCCTTTTGGAGTTTTTATCATATTTTTTACTAAATTAACGGCTGAATGAGATATGCCACCAAAGTTTGTCGCCCCCATTCCCCCTAAAGCTCCAATTATAAATCCCTCTAGTTTTTTATCTTCAGGTGCTGAATACGCTCCAATGCCTCCACCTATACCACTAGATACTATATTTTTTGCCATAGCTTAAGTGGTAAAACCTTTTTTCATTTTATCATCGTTTAAGGTATTTTTAGGTATATTATTCACATCAGAGGTTAAGGGTGGATGAGAAGAAGTCAGTTCTCCCTTAAATTTATCGCTATAAGCGGACAAGTTCGCGGTATTGCCTTTAACCTCATTTGGAATAGTTCCTTTTGTTTTCTTATATGAAGTTATTACCCACTTATTATCTCCAGCTTTATTGTAACCTTTTGCAAGACCTACTAGATAGAAGTTATCGCCTTTTTTATACCAAATAGTTTCAACGCCATTTTTATTAACCAACTTGCCTTTACTTATTATCTCATTTAATGCCTTACCAACTGCATTTATATCATTGCCAAACTCACTAAAATCATCAATATGTTTATCTAGTATTTTTCTAAACCCTATTTTTATATCGCCTCAAACTAAGTCAATATCGCCTAAATCTTTTCTATAAAATGCCCCTGCAACTTGCCCTTTTTCTCAGCTAAAAGCTTGTTAATTGCTCCTTGTGGATCGTGATAAAACTCAGCATAGTTTGTGCCAAACTCCTTTATAGGATTAATATTTAGCTCTTTTTCTAAGTTTATTCTTGCTAGGTCTTTTTCTTCGCCTTTTAAAGTTTTTATAAACTCTTGCTTTTAATGATATTTAAACTATTTTTATCTGCCACATTGCTATTATATTTCACTGTTTCAAATGGGTGTAAACTCTTACTTTGCATGTATTGCCCTTGTAAGTTGTCTAGCCAAACAACTTCATTTATATTTACGCTTTTTTCATATACTTTATTACTTCCAGCATAAGCCATAGCCTCCATTTTTGATGGAGTTACAAAATTGCCACTTGTTATTGGTTTTGAGCTATACCAACACCACCTAACACTCCTAAAACAATTTTTCATAGTTTTTTAACTTATGTGTAATTTCACAACCAGCCACACTTCCTAAAAAATATCAAAACAAACTCGCTTACAATTATAAATCTTATTTTAATTTTAGTGGTTTTTAAGGTAGATTAGATTAAGCTAACGATATTAGCAAGGTTTTAAGAGGACAATCTGTCTTTTCTAATACTATTTAAGTGTGCATTACTGATAGTTCCTTGCTTATTTTTTATAGTATCAAAACTAATTTTTATTGCTCTTATCAAAAACTTTGCTTTGCCAAAACTATAAAATTATCAAGCCTTATATTATTTACCTTTTTAGATAATTTTATTTACAGTATTAACAAATTTTTCTAAAGTATTATTCCACTAAAATTTTTCAAATCATAAGTGTATTTCATCAAAATTTTGCTAATCCAATAGCATCATATATAGCCAAGTTCTACCCAACTAAATCAATACCGCCTAAATCTTTTATCCTACAATTTCTTTTTAGTTAAAATCTTAATTAATTAATACCTATAAAGCTTAGCATAATTTTTGCCAAGATCTTTTCATACAAATAATGTTTAGTTGTTTTAAAAAATAATCTCTCTTTTTAACAATACTTTTATTTATCACAATATTTATTTTAAAAAAATCTATCTAGTAAAATTAAATTTTAAATACTTGTATCTGCTTACTCATTTTTTATTTTATTTATGTTTTTATTCATAAAGTGATATTTTAGTTTTTAAACATAGCAAATCTAAACTAAATTTTTCAAATCTCTAACATTAATAAAATCTTAAATAATAAGAGTTGAATATGAGTTAATTTTTACCCAAAGAAAAACTAGACTTTTTCCAACTAATTTTTCATAATAAATAATGTTCTATATATAGGGGTAAAAATTTGCCTAAATTTAGTATTTTTAAAATAGTCAAATTTTACTAAAATTTAGTGTAAATCATATTTCTGAAATATGAAATATGAAATATGAAATTATATATATGATATATGAAGTATGAAGTATGATTTAGAAAGATATTGCTATTTTTTGTAATATTTAAGCCCAAATACTATTAAAATTCAAAAAAAGCCTCATTTTTATATTTTTATAGTGCTAGTTTTTAAAAATTTATTTTAAAAAAGATTTATTATGTAAATTAGTTTTTATTAGCTGTGTAGTGTTTTTATAAAAGATAATAAAAAAGAAATTTGTTTTTAGTCAACTAATTTTAGTAATAGCTTTAAACACTTTAATAGCTTTAAAACTATTAAAAGGATAATAGTTTTATTGTAAAAAAATACAATATTTTAAAAAAATCAAAGAGAACTTCATATAATATAGAGTTAAAGGCAATACTGCGAACTTGTCAGCTTATAGCAGTAAATTTAAGGGAAAACTGACTTCTTCTCATCCACCATTAACTTGTGATAGTAGTATTATAGCTAAAAATACATTAAACAATAATAAACAAATAAATAGGATAAAATAAATAAAAAAACAAATAAATAAAAACCTTTAAAAGATTAATTTCATTAGATATATTTCTAAAATATATAAATAGTATAAAAACAAAGTCCGCAGTGACCT
>QWCY01005153.1_pt1 | contig 16061 bp, 10 predicted proteins | sample 1972631 | NCBI WGS metagenome assembly QWCY01 (sample SAMN09866696, study PRJNA288562) | Human gut metagenome isolate pre1_stool, whole genome shotgun sequencing... | isolation source: gut | host: Homo sapiens | place: USA: California
GAAGTGCTTGTTTTTTCTTCTTTCTCCGGCTTTACCGCTGTCACATGATGGATCAGGAAGATGAAGAACAGGGAGATTGCAAATAACAGCAGTGCCATGGTCCAGAGTGCGGATTTCATCTCGCCGCCCTCCATGGCGTTGCCCATCTGGGCCGCGATCTCGGTGGTCAGAGTCTTTGTCGTTGAAAAAATGCTTGTGGGAAGCGCTGTGGTCTGTCCGATGACCATGGCCACTGCCAGGGCCTCACCGAAGGCTCTCGCGAGACCTAAGATCACACCGGAAATGATTCCAGGTGCTGCCGCCGGAACTACGATCCGGTATATGGTCTGCCAGCGGGTAGAGCCGAGTCCGTACGCCGCCATTCTGCATTCCTTCGGTACGGAGTGAAGGGCATCCGCCGCAACACTTGTGATCGTCGGGAAGATCATGACCGCTAAGACCAGACCTGCTGCCAGGATGGAATGTCCCACCTGACGGTCAAACAAGATCTTGATCGCCGGTACAAGCACCGTAAGTCCCACCCAGCCATAGACAACAGACGGGATCCCGGCGAAGATCTCGACTACCGGGCGGTAGAATTTCTCGCCAAACTCCGGGGAGATCTCCGTGATGAAGATCGCTGATCCAAGGGAAAACGGAGTCGCGATGAGAAGCGCCAGGCCGCAGATACAGAGCGACCCAGCGATGAAGATCAGCGCACCGATGCTGCCGCCGCCTGCCATATTGTCCTCCGGTGCCCAGTCTGCAGATCCTAAGAATTCCAGGAAGGAATGTCTGTAAACCAGGAATGTGGACGATCCCTTGTATACAAGGAACGCGCCGATCACGATCGTCAGAAGAATTACGAACAGTCCACAGACGGTCATCAGATCCCGCCACAGATATTCTCTGACGAACATGCTTTTTTCTTTACCATTCTTCATAAGTCCTCCTGCTTCCTATATTCGAAGCAAATTCTATCAGGTCAGCCAGCCTTTTATCGGCTGGAAATAAGTCCATATACCGCATCGGGCGGGTCAGATTTTTCTGCCCCGCCCGTTTCGCAGCTCTCTGTCCATGTCCTCTCTGCATCCTGCCATCGGCTCATGGCTTTGCTGCCCCATTCTCGATTAATGCGTAACTGCTCAGTACCTTCACAGTTACGAGCAAAAATCTATTCCAAATCGACTGCCTTCCGGGCGACGTTTTCTTACGGTCAGCGCAGTAAACGCGCAGACCTACTGAACATTTATATTAATGTTCGGTGTTTGTCATCTTGGAAGATACGCCGTATCCTAAGGATTCCATCTTTGCGCCGTACTCATCGGACATGATGTAGTCAAGGAATGCGCTTACAACTTCGTCCCAAGTGTCGGCTCTGCGCCATCGATCGCTACGGTTGCAACTCCCGCATCACCTGTCAGATAAGAAAGTGCTACATATCCGATCGCACCCTTCGTATCTTTTACATTCTGAAGAAGAACACCGGAATCATCTGTTTCCATGGAAGTATTGGAAGCTTCCTCGTTTCCGTCGAGAGCGTATTTCTGGAAGGTTGCTCTTGTACCGGAAGATGTCGGTCTCGTTACAAGGACAATGCTCTCATCCGGTCCGCCAACCTCTTTCCAGTTTGTTGTCTTTCCTGTGAAGATGTCGATGAGCTGCTGTTTTGTAAGCTCCTCAACGCCGCCTTCTTTTACATCGTTATTTACGATTGGAGCCATTGTGACTACGCATACCTGATGATCAACAAGCTCTTTTGCCTGTGTCTCGTCAAGCTTTGCGGAGGCCTCAACATCGGAGTTACCGATATTTACGGTTCCCTCGGAAACCTGCTTTAAGCCCTCGCCGGATCCTCCTGCGTCGATCGTGATGGAAACGTCCGGGTATTTCTCGATAAACATGTCTGCTGCATCGTCAACCAGCGGTTTTAATGCGGAAGAACCTGCCGCTGTGATCGATCCTGTAAGATCTGCTTTTTTCTCTGCTGCTGTTGTCGCTGCTTCTTTTGCTGTCTCTGCTGCTGCCGCAGTTGTTGTCGCTGCTGTACTACTGCTGCTTCCGCATCCTGTCATCATGCTGACTGCTAATACTCCTGCACCTGCAAGTGCCATTACTTTTCTTGTTTTCATAATTCTTTTCTCCTCCTCAAAGGTCTTTGTTTTTATTTTTTCTTTCTCTGTACAGTATTATTTTTATCACGAATCCCCGAAACCAAAAACCATGGTTCGGTAACTACTTTGTATAATCTATGTAAATTGTAAATTCAGATTTTCGTTTGAAAATATAGCCGGGTAAAACCTTTCCACTGTGCCGGACTACCGCGAATTCAAAAAAATCAGCCATTTGTCGAGATTTTTCACAGTAGTACCGTTATCGCACAGGTATGGATATGGCCCGCTGCACGCAAAAAAAGACGCACCATCTGGTAGTCTGGAATATTTCTTCCAAATCAATCAGACGATGCGTCTTGATCCTTAATATCCTATATTTCCTTTATAACCTTTGAGCCTGGCCTCTATTCTTAAATTCCGGCTGCCGGGCCTTCAGCCGCTACACTTCCTTCACCCGGAACTGTTACCGAACTCTGTCCTTCCGTCGGGGTTGCCGGACCTGCACTCGTTGTCGCTTCCGGAACTGCCGTCGACTTCTCATATCCCGGGCCGATCGGGGCTTCCGTTGTCATATCCTGCGGACTTGACGGTCTGTATGCCTCCATGGAGGTCTCTGCTTCGTCCGTCGGACTTCCTGCATGGCTCTCGGTCGGTTTTGCGATCACATTGCCGTTGGCATCCGTTTCCGTCTCATGCAGATAGCCGCTGTTATGAGCTCCTGATGTAGTTTCGATCGGCTTGCCGTCCGGTCCTGTCTCAGTTTCACCCGTGCTCTCAGATTCCTTCTTGGATTCTTCGAGCATGGACTCCATCTGGGATTCTTCCTGACTCTCCTGCTTACTCTCCTCTTCAGCGGAAAGTGTCGTGGCCTCTGTCTCGCCCTTCGGGATATATCCCTGATCCGTCGCTACATGATCGATCTCCTTGCCAGCCTTATTCAGTCCAGTAAGTTCAGCGATCTTATTGCTGATCGTCTGGACCGTGCTGGATGGCTTGTAGTCCTCTTCACCATAGAGGAACTTGTGAAGGCTTGTAACATTGCTCACGAGTGTCTGCGGGATAACACAGGACAATTTCAGCTTGCCGATCTTCATCTTCTGCTCTCCGCGGGCTGCCGGGAATCCGGTCGTCTCACCGAGATGGTATTTCGTGACATTCTTCGCCATCGGAAGGATATCATTCATATTGATATTTGTCGCGCACATCGCGGACATATTGCCGATCAGGCTGTTTAATGTCGCAAAGTCTGCCTTTTTCGCCTTCTCGAATGCCTTCTGGATTACAAGTCTCTGGCGCTCTGTACGCGCATAGTCACTGTCCATCAGACGAAGACGTCCATAGGCAACGGCCTGTACGCCATCCAGATGGTTCACACCTGCTTTCTTTAACTGTACAGAACCAATTCCGGTACCTTTTACCGTCTCTGTGATGAACGCGTTGATGTAGTAGAACTCGGACTTACTGATATCGATGTCGACACCGCCGAGGATGTTGATCGCTGTTGCGACTGCCTTCCAGTTGAACGCTACATAGTGGGTGATGTTGAGATCCAGATTCTTATTCAGGGCTTTTACGGCCTGTTCCGGACCACCCATCGCATATGCCGCGTTGATCTTATTGTATGTGTTCTTGTCGCTCACATTCAGGTAAGTGTCGCGGAATACGGATGCCAGCTTGATCTCTCCGGTCTCACGATTTAAGTTCACGATCATGATAACATCGGACTGGTTGCCTTTTCCTGTGGAATTGTCACGGGAGTCCAGGCCAAATACCGCAATGGTCCAGTAGCCTTTTTCCATCTTATCTCTCATTTCCAGAGAGATGTTCTCATTCCGAACGTCCGCAATATCAAAATTATTCTGTCCGTTCATCTTTCCGAAGTTGTGCTGGATATAGCCGTATACCGCTGCGGCAAAACCCAGGACCAGAACGATCAGGGCGATCAGAACACCGATGATGATCTTTTTCTTCTTGTTTCCGTTTTTCCGTCTTCTGTGATTGTGGGAAGCTGCCCCATGGCTCTTTGCTGCGGCACGGCCTGCACGGCTTCCCGGGTCAGCACTCATAGAATACAGATCTTCCGTCCTGTGAGTGCGGCGTTTTGCGGACGTCTCACTCTCGCTCTCACGCCGTCTGCTCTTTCTGGCGCGGGAACGGTCTAATTCGTCTTCATAATTCATGTCATTTGTCCTCGTCTTAGTAAGCGTTTTTATTGATGAATCCCTTGAAAACCGTTAAGAACATGATCTTGAAATCAAGACCAAGTGTCCAGTTCTCGATATAATAGAGATCATGCTCGATCCGTTTAATGATCGAAGTGTCTCCACGGTAACCATTCACCTGCGCCCAGCCGGTAAGGCCCGGACGGACCTGATGCTTGATCATATATCGCGGGATTTCTTCCTTAAATTTTTCAACGAAAAATGGCCGTTCCGGTCTCGGACCCACAAGACTCATATCACCAATCAGGATATTAAAGAACTGCGGCACCTCGTCGATGCTTGTACGGCGGATAATTTTTCCGATGAGAGTTACACGGGCATCTCCCTTTGTTGTCCAGCGGCTCTTCTCCTTGCCCGGATCCTGAACCGTCATGGAACGGAATTTATACATTTTAAACGGCCGGTTGTGAAGGCCGACTCGTTCCTGACAAAAAATGATCGGTCCCGGAGATGTCAGCTTGATGAGCACTGCCACGATCAGCATGATCGGGGAGAAAAGTACGATCCCCACGATCGCACCCACGATATCGACGGCTCTCTTTACCATCGCGTTCATCGGATCATTCAACGGAACGCGGCGGATATGGATCACCGGCAGGCCCTGGAGATCTTCCATATACGGGATCGTCGGGATAATGTTCCCGTAATCCGGGATAAACTTCGTGTGCACGCCGGATTTTTCACAGAGAGCAACGATATGGCGGAGTTTTTCATACTCGCCCAGGCTCAGTGTGACGGCGATCTCATCGAGACTGTTCTGCTCTAAAATATAGTCGAGGTCCTCGATGCAGCCGATGACCTTTACTCCCTTATACTCACTTCCGCGTTCCTTCGTATCATCAATGATCCCGCGGATCGTGTACCCCCATTCCGGATTCTTGTTTACCCGGTCGATAAACCCTTCCGCTGCGGAGGAATAGCCAACTAACAGGATATGTTTCTGATTGTATCCTTTTGAGCGCATGGAACGAAGCACGATCCGGATTCCATTCCGCTCAATGGTCATAAACACTACGTTCAGCACATAGAAATATACGACCAGTCTCTGGGAGAAGTTGTAGAGATGCGGCTCTTTTCTTCCAAAGTACAGGATCAGACCAAAAATAAGGAGTCCGATCGTGTTTGCCTTGAATATCTTTCCGAATTCATTTCTACGTCCAAGTACACGCTTCGGCGTGTACAGTCCAAAAAAGGAGTACAAAAGCAGATACGCCGGAATAATGACAAGAAGCGCGCCAAAATAAAAACCGACCTCAAGTGTCCGTTTTCCGAGCAGGTTCGCCCATCCGCTTCCGATTACGATAAACCACGCAAGCAGATAAGAGAATGCGGTCACGAAGGCGTCGAGCACAACGTGAAAACGGTTGAGGCTCTTCTGATTATCTTTGATCATATAATTTTCACCCTGTTTTCCAAGGAACATGCCGGTCAGAATTCTTTCCGTGGTCAGCGCATGCACAGCTGCGCCAGCCAATTCCCCACGGCAGGTATTTTCAACTATACCATGCCCCGGCAGACTGCCTTTCTAAGGTCACTCCTCCGGACATAGTACCGCCATCATAAAAAATATGCATACATAGTATACATAAAATTTACCCATTTGCATATAAACGATTTCTTAAGAAAATCTGAGATTTCCGTAAATTATTCGTTTATTTTGCATAAAAGCAGCCGTTCAGCCTATCCGCACTGAGCCGGCCGCACAGCGTCCGGCGAAGAATCTCAGGCTTTCGCTCCAAGCTTCGCCGCCTGTCTCCTGGAAAACTCATAAACATAGACTGCGGTTCCGGCGATCAGCTCAAGCTGGATCCCGATCTCCCGCTGTAATCTTCCTTTAAAGGAAGGGACGCGTTTACAGTCCTTTAATGTTCTGATCCCCTCAAGGAATCCGGACACATAGTCTTTTCCGAACCCCATCTTTTTAAAAAACAGGAACTTTACAAATGTTCCCGCGAGAAGACACGGAGAATTTAAAAGCAACTGCCATGCGCGCATATTTTTGTAATTCAGATACACATTATTCCTCGCGGCAAGCTTCACCTTAAAGGAATTATACTTCGATCCGCTTGTCCCGCTGCCTACATGGTACACCACAGCTTCCGGGCAGAATACGTTGTCGTACCCGTAAAGCTTCGCACGGTATCCCACATCGATATCCTCAAGGTAGGCAAAGTGCATCTCATCGAAGTATCCGATGGTCTCGAACACTTCCCGGCGGTAGATTGCCGCACCGGCACACGCCGTAAAGACGCGGCAGCTCTTTTTATAAAGCTTTTCCGGACGCCCGACGCCCCGCTGGAACGCCCAGCCGAGGACGCTGTACATGTCTCCGGCATCGTCCATAAGATCCGGGTGGTACATCTGGATCATCTTGCTGCTGACGGAAAAGATCTTCTCCGACCGGTCCATGGCCCTCTCCAACGCTTCGACGTAGTGGGGAGCCACTTTTGTATCATTATTTAATAAGATCACATACGGCGTATCTGCCGCCCTGATCCCCACGTTTACCGCACCGGAAAAGCCAGTGTTTTCCGGAAGAAAGATCGACGGGATCTCCCGCTCCTTCAACCACTCCACGCTGCCGTCCGTGGAACCGTTGTCCACCACCAGGATCTTGAAATCCTTCATCGTCTGCGCTTCAAGAGCCTCAAAGCACGGTTCCATAAACGAAAGTCCGTTGTAATTCGGAATTATGATCGTTGTCTTCATTCGTCTAACGGTACCTCCAGTTTATATGGTTCCCCGATTTTTTCCTTTTTCAGGTCACGCAGCGCAAAATTTGATTTTCTCAGTGTCAGGTTCGGATTGTAGTACGGATCTCCGTCTCTCAGGATCTCCGGCCAGCGCCTCGCGAAGGTGGCGATCTCACGGTTAAATCGCTCCACCTTCTCCGGTGTGTCCTCAAGTCCGCGGGACTTGGATTCATAGTGGTGAAGCACCGCATAAGGCGCGTATACTACAAGTTTTCCGAGCTTTCTCACCTTCATGCAGTAATCAATATCATTGAAAGCCACCGCGAGCTCTTCCGTAAATCCGCCCACAGCGTCAAATACGGAGCGCTTGCTCATCATGCAGGCCGCTGTGACAGCACTGTAATCCTGGGCACACATCGCACGGTTGAAATAGCTGTTCTCGGATTTATGAAGTCCGATAAACGTATGACCGGCGATACCGCCGAAACCGATAACAACACCGGCATGCTGGATCGTGTCATCCTCATAGAGCAATCTCGCTCCGGCGATCCCCACGTCCTCTCTCTGGACAAAGCCAAGCATCTCTTCCACAAAATTCTTTGCGATCAGTTCGATATCGTTGTTCATAAACAGAAGGTACTCGCCCTTTGCGTGCTGTACGCCGAAGTTGTTGATCGCGGAGTAGTTGAACTCTCTTTCCCAGCGGACAACATGCACATTCGGGAATTCCTTCTGGATCTTTTCATAGTAATCCCAGGTCACCTGCTCTGTACTGTTGTTCTCCACGATGACGAACTCCAGATTCTTATAGGTTCCCTCCGTCAGCATCGGACGAATACAGTTGTCAAGATCCACGGTGTGGTCCTTGTTTGGGATAATTACAGATACCAGCGGAGCATCCTTGATCTTAAACGTCGTGTGATAGATCCCGTAGTCAACGCCCTTTTCTACCTTTTCTGCCTCAATTCCCACTCTCTTATAGTGGTCCATGATGGCACGGGAACCGGCTGTAAAGGCATAAAGCTTGCTCTCCGGGTTGCTTGCCGTGGAATTCGGGTGGCAGCGCCAGTGATAGAGCACCTTTGGGATATGGCAGATCTGCTTTGCATTCTCTGTACAGCGGAAAATAAAGTCGTAATCCTGAGCTCCGTCATATTCCGCCCGGAAACCGCCGACTTTATCGAGCAGTTCTTTTTTCACCACAAACAGATGGCAGATATAGTTGACGCTCGTCAAAAGATCCGGATTAAAATCCGGCTTGAAATGCGGGTCAAACAGTTCATCTCCATCCATGTCAAGCTTGTCCTCATCGGAATAGAGGACATCGCAGTTTTCATTCTCATTCAGTTTTTTCGCGCACTCAAAGAGCGCATTCGGTGTCAGACGGTCATCATGATCCGCAAGAACAATGAAATCACCTTCTGCCATCTCAAGGGCGGCATTCGTATTTCCGGAGATACCGCGGTTTTCCCCCAGTACCTGATAGCGGATCCTCGCGTCTTTCTCCGCATATTTCTTTAAAACAGTCTCGACACTCTCACCCGCCGAGCTGCCGTCCGCGATGCAGAGTTCCCAGTTCGCGTAGGTCTGCTCCACGATGGAGTCCAGCATTTCCTTCAGGAATTTCTCCGGAGTCTTATAGACCGGGATCACGATCGAAAATTTCGGCATATAGCCGAACGTCTTTTTCTTCTGCTCTTCCAGCTCTTCTTCCGACGGTTTCGTGAGATTCCACCACTCTGCGTAGTCGTAATCGTCGTCAAATCCCTGGATCTTGTGCTTGGATTTTAAGATCAGGGCTTTCAGGCCATTTTCCTTTAAGAAATCCCAGGCAACATGGACTGTCTCCATGTTCATAAGGTTCATAAGCTTCTGTACCTTGCGGTTTGCCGCTCCGGTCTTCCTGCGGATCGCCATATCGCTGTATTTCACACGGGTCGTCTTCTTCTCGCCGCAGATCACAAGATAATAATTCTTTCCATGTTCATACGGAAAACGGATATCAAATCCGAGATCACGGTCGATGATCTTCTTATAATAGATCTGGCTCACGTCATCTCTTCTCGTCGGAACGATCTTTGCCTCCACCGGCTGTCCCGCTTCATCCTCGACCCGGTAGGTGATCACGGAATCCGGGTTGCTCTCAACAGCCCAGCCATTTAACTGGATCATCTGCTCCCGGACTCTCATCACTTCAACACTGTACTTCATACTTCCTCCTGTGCACCGGCCGGTGTATCAAAATTGATGCGCTCCTCCTCCACAACGAGCGGGCGGTGCATCACACGGGTATTGATGCTCATGATATACTCGCCAAGCAGACCGATAAAAAAGATCTGGACAGATCCAAGAAAACACATTCCGATGAGAAGCGGTGCCATACCTGCCATAAAGCGGTCCCAATATAAGAGTTTCATGATCAGATATATGACTGCTACGATAAAGCTCACGCCGCCGCAGAAGGCGCCGAAAAAGGTTGCCAGGCGCAGGCCCGCTTTTGTGTAGGACGTAAAGCTGAGCATCGCCGCGTCATATAATTTATAGAAGTTATTGTGGGTCTTTCCCGCGCGGCGCTTCGGCTGCTCGTACGGGATCTCTTTTCTCTTAAAGCCTAACTCCGCAACGATCCCGCGAAGGAACGGGGTCGGATCGTTTAAGTTTCTTAAGACCTCGATAAACTGTCTGTCGTAGAGTCCGGAGCCTGTAAAGTGCTCGATCTGCTCCACGTCAGATAATTTCCGGATCAGTTTGTAGTAGCAGCTTCTGAGCCAGTACATAATCGGGTTCTCTTTGCTGCTCGTCTTGATTCCGATGACGATCTTATAGCCATTCTCCCACTCGTGGACATACTTCGGAATCAGTTCCACCGGATCCTGGAAATCCGCCACCATGGAGATCACGCAGTCACCGGTTACCTGAAGGATTCCATAATACGGAGAATTGAACTGTCCAAAGTTTCTCGCGTTGAAGATCGCCTTGATCTTCGGATTCTTCGCGCAGAGCATGCGGAGCAGTTCTCTTGTCTTATCGGTGGAGTCGTTGTCGATGAAGACCAGCTCATAGTCGTACTGAGGCAGTTCTTTTGTGATAATGCCGATGACAGCTTCGCTGATCGGAACGACATTCTCCTCCTCGTTATAGCATGGAATCAAAACGCTGATTTTTTTCATGTTATATTTTCTTCTTCCTTAAATTTTACCTGACCGGTACCTTCGGGCACCTTTTTCAGTTTCTTTCAGCAGTGCGGCGGACGCCGATCTGCTGAACTTTTTTTCTAAATTGTTGCCTAGTCTTTAACTTTTATCATTGTAACCATTTTTTCTGTTTTGTCAATACTCGACGTATTTCGCGGCATTTTTTCCCAATCTGTGATCGGTCTGCATTTTCAACTGATTGCTGCCCTCTCTGCCACCCCAGAATTGCTTTCTTGTTCAGTTAAATGGTTCTCTTTCTGAGCGCGATCATCCTTGTAATTCCGGTCTTGAAATCGACCTCTGGCTTCCATCCCGTCACCGTCTCCAGCTTTTCGATGGACGGCATCAGATTGATCAGACCTTCGGCGTTCTCCCCGCGGGTGTTGTATTGGCTCTCGCCCTGTCCGCCGCAGAGTTCGTGGATCTCCTCCACGAATTCCTTTAATACCTTTGTCTCAGCACCGCCGAAGTTAAATACAGGATTTTCAAGTCCCTCAAACGCACTTTCCGGGGCTTCGCAGAGTGCCGCCATCCCTCTCGCCAGATCGTCGATATAGAGGAAATTCCACTTCTGGGTACATGCCCCCAGGGACATTTCCTTATTACTTAAGAATGTGTCCAAACAGGACTCCACTAACGTCCACGGGTGGTCCCCGGGGCCGTAGGCGCTGAAGATCCTGGCGTGAATGTACCGCAGTCCCAGTTCATCACAGAGTTTTTCTCCCTTTTCCCGCATGGCAAGCTTCGCCTCTCCATACAAGGATTTCGGCTCGCAGACCGTGTTCTCCGTGATCAGATCCTGGTGCATTCCGTACTCCGCCTGGGAGCCGGAGAACAGGAACTTTTTACAGCCTAGGGCTTTCGCCGTCCGAATCGTCTCCAGGGAGATCTCCATATTCTTCTCCTGAAGCGCCTTGTCCGTTCTTGACGCGCTCCCGGATCCTCCCCAGCCGAAATGGCAGAACACGTCCTGCGGTTTTGTCACTTTTTCTAAAAGTTTTTCAGGCTCGGAAAGATCATTTTCCGTCACGAGAAGACGCCCGGATAAAAGTGCCTCCTCATTTCCCTCAAGGATCGTATCAAGTTTTGAGGATTTGGGGCGCACAATGGCGGTCACCGTGTGCCCTCTCCGTAAGAGTTCCCGCACCGTTGCCGCGCCGACAAAGCTCGTCGAACCTGTCATGATGATATTCATATTCTGCTGCCCCTTTCCTCATTTAACACTGATCAATCATCCATCTTATTCCCGATTGCCAGTATATTGTACATGATGTTACTGTACACGGGTAGGAATTTTCTGAACCATCTTGCATTTTCTTCTAAGTTCCATGTCCCAGGCACACTGAACCTTCTTATTTATTCTCTACTAACGGAATAATCATATTTTCCTTCAGCTCTTCCTCCGGAAGGAACGGAGCCAGATCCTCGAGCGGTACGGATACCATGGTTCCGTCCGGCAGCATCTTTGCGGCTGCCTTCGGCTCGAAGCCCTGTTTCATATCTACGAAGATCTCACAGATCACCGGACCGTCCATGGCAAGTGTCTTCTCCACCGCCTCGCCGAGCTCGCTGTTGTGGTGGGCTGCCACATACGGATAACCGTATGCCCACGCAAGCTTCTCCATGCTCGGGAAGCTTAAGTCGTGGCTGTCCACGCCGATTCCCACTAACGGCTCATGGAAGTGGGTCTTCTGGGTCTGGCGGATGGAGTGGTAACCACCGTTGTTGATCAGGAAGATCTTGATTCCCATATGATGGTGAACGATGGTCTGGAGCTCCTGAAGATTCATCTGGATACTTCCGTCACCTGTCACAAGGATGATGTCCTTTGTATGGTCTGCGACCCAGGCACCGATGGCTGCCGGAAGATCGTAGCCCATGGACGCGATGGCAGAGTTGCTGATGAACCTCTGTCCTTTCTTCATCTCATAGGCATGTCCGCCTACTACGCACGCGGAGCCATTTCCCACAACGGTGATCTGATCTTCCTCTCCGCGCCTGCTGATCTCCTTGATCGCCGCGTAAACATTTGCAGGCTCGTCATTTCCGGCCTCATAGTGTTTCGGAAGAACGACCGGGTATTTTTCTTTCCATTCCTGACATCGTCTGATCCACCAGTCTACGGCTTCTTTATCCTTTGCTCCGCCGTTCGGATCGAACTCTTCCTCGTCGAGGACGAGCTCCAGCTTCTCGAGAAGGTCCCTGACGTCCGCATGGACCGGCATGTCAACATGGACCGTCGGTTTCTTTAACTCCTCGGCGTCGATATCATTGTAGATCACATAGGCCTCTCTCGCCCAGGTCGGGTAGTTATAGCCCACCTGACGGATCGAGAGACGGCTTCCCAATGACAATAAGAGATCGCTGTTCTGTACCGCAAAGTTTCCGGCACGGTCACCCATATGTCCGGCACGTCCCACATAGAGCGGGTCTGTGTCATACATGCAGTCGATGCTGTTCCAGCCAGTGACAACCGGGATTCCAAGCTTCTTTACGACTCTCGCGAATACATCGAACGCCTTTCCGATCCGGATTCCGTTTCCGGCATTGATCACCGGGCGCTTCGCCTCGCGGGCCTTCTTTAAGATTTCTCTCGCCTGCTCTACTGTCACAGGATCCGGCAGTTTCACACGTTTTTCGCCCTGTCCGCTCACATCGGACGGGATCATTGCCGGTTTCCCTTCAACTTTATTCATCATGCAGATCGTACATCCGGAACATCCGGTTCCGTGACCGGACCAGCCGGTTCCGCCTGCTTCGTAATCGTCCTTATCAAATCCGAGAAGCGCTTCCGTCTCAATGTAAGCCCCCTGAACATTCAACGGAATATCGAGCCAGCACGGGCCCGGTCTTCCTGTCTGCGCCAGATAAAGCGATTTCTCCAGACAGAAACGGATCCGCATCGGATCCAGCACCATCTCGCTGTACTTTGTCATGCAGTCGATCGCTTTTGTAATCTCGAATTCCTGATCCCCCATCGCACGGATCCCCAGTCCTGTGCTGTGGGCGGTCGTGTCATAGCGGACCTGTCCGGATAAGACGAGCATCGGGATCGAATCGAGCCATCCGCCGACTACTCCGGTGATCGCGTTTGTTCCGCCGGGACCTGTTGTCACGCAGAGAGCCGCGATCTTGTTATGGATCCTCGCGTAGGCCTCAGCCGCGATGGCACAGGCCTGCTCGTGATGGTTAAAATAGCAATGCAGTCCCGGCTGATGTCCAAGTCCGTCATCCAGGTGCATCGCGCCGCCGCCCGTCACCATAAACGCGTCGGTGATGCCCTCGTCTACCAGCTTCTGGGCAATATAATCAGAAACCTTCATTCTCATAAGTGAAACCTTCTCCTCTCTCAAATCGACAAATTCAACCCTACAACTCTTCTCGTTTTCATTTACCTGGGTGCATGGCTGAATTTGTACCAAATATACCTTTCTAGATTATACCATGCGGACCGCATACCGTCCAGTAGATCATATTTTTGTAAGGTTTTCAGTAACTGTTCAGTAGGTCTGCGCACTTGCTGCGCTGACCGTAAGAAAACCTAGGCTAAAAGGCAAAAATCCCATCGGCGTAGCCGATTTGGAATGGATTTTTCCGCATTTTCCATCCCATGAAATGCTTTCCACGGCGTTCCAGATATGCCAGGAACCTGCACTGGAATTCGGCCTCCACAGCCTGTTATAATCAGCCCGTAAACGAAAACACCACGGCAAAACATTTCAATTTTCATATCAAAAAGGAGAGAAAACGATTATGAAAAAACAGACAAAGATCGCTGCGGCCTTATCCGCGGCAGCATTTATGATGATGGTCTCCGGCCTGCCGGTCTATGCGGCATCCTACGGCTGGGTGACAGAAGGCGACGCAAAGGTCTACTACGATGAGGACGGGTACCTCACCACCGATGCCTGGAGAAAGCGTGGAGAAGACTGGTTCTATCTCGGTGAAGATGGACAGATCGTAAAAAGCAAGAAGATCGACGAGTACTATGTGGATGACGAAGGAAAGATGGTCACAAACGCATGGGTGGAGTTAAAGAATGAGGAAGATCCGGACTCCCCGGAGACACCGGATACCTTCTGGTACTACTTTGAGAAGGACGGGAAGTCCGCTGTCTCCAAGTGGGTGAAATTCGACTCCAAATGGTACTATTTCGATGAATCCGGCCATATGGCAACAGGAAAGACGGAGATTGACGGGGCGACCTACTACCTCGGAACAGAAAAAGACGGTTTCATGCGGACCGGCTGGATCCGTTTAGAGGAAAACAGCCACGCACCGGGCGCTTCCGAGAGCTGGTACTACTTCAATTCCGACGGCAAAATGGTGACCACCCAGTACGATAAGAAGATCGACGGAAGCTACTACACCTTCATCGACGGAAAGATGCAGACGGGCTGGGTCCTGATGCCGTCCAAGTCTGACGTAACAGACAGCAACGCCGCATCCCCGAGGATCACCGACTACCAGTACTACGGAGCAGCCGGGGACGGAAAGCGCGCCGAAGGTTTCCGCTCCATCGAGGGCATTTCCGGGATCCACGCTGCAGATGAGGTCTACACCTTCTACTTTAAGGCCGGAAAGCCGTATGTTTCCGATAAAAAGGGAAATTCCCTGTTCACCATCAACGCGAAAAAGTATGCGTTCAGTGACCTGGGAATCATGCAGACAGGCAGACAGATCGCGAACGTGGCGAACGATGAGATCGCAAACTTTTACTTCGGTGAGGACGGTATCGTAAAGACCGGAAAACAGGCGATCTACAACGAGGAGACCGGTGAGACCGAGAACTGGTTCTTCCACACTGATGGTGACAAGAAAGGGCAGGGCTACCACGGTCTCCGCGACGGCATCCTCTACGTCTACGGAAAAAGACAGGACGCCACCGCCGACCAGAGATATGCACCGGCTGATTTAAACGGCGTGACCTACCTCGTAGGGACCACCGGAAACGTGCAGAAAGCATCCGCTTCCTCTACTTCCTCCGCGAAGCCGGAGCTGGGACGCGGATATAAGGACATCAAAGACGCGAACGGCAAGATCTGGACCGTGGATACGGCCGGAATCGTGCAGTAACGCTGACCATTCACACCATAGATAAAGTTTGAGTCCTCTGGGACTCTTACAAAATGCATAATTGTAAAGGTGCCGGACTCTCCCGCTCAGAGTCCGGCACCTTTTATCTCTATACTGTAATTATCCTTTTATCTTCCTGCTTCTTCATCCCAACTGCCGTCCTCTTTTACAAGCCAGCCGTCCGGAGTTCTCTTCCTTGCGCACATAATTCCTCTGGTTCCGTCGGAGACAGGATTCAGATAATACCACCTTCCATCGATGAACTGCCATCTTCCGCTGATCTTCTCCCAGTGATACCCGCCTGCGCTGCCTTTCCTCACTATTTACTTTCCGTAATATACTCTTTCACCAGGCGGTTCAGTGTGCATTTCATCTGTACCACAATGTCCATCAGCCTGTCGTTCTCTTCGCGAAGCCTTTGGTTTTCTTCTTCCAGAGCATTTTTGCAATGTCTCTCCATGCTCATTGTTTTCGTCCCCCTTACGCCTCGTCAGCAGCCGCCCTTTCCTGCGTCCACTTCCTTTTACTTAAATATATAATACATTTTCCGGCAATTGAAAAGTGGTTTTTGAACGCAAGTTTCGACACGGTTCGAAGGACACACAGTATGCATGGACAAGAGCCCATGCCGCAAGACTCCTGCTGCCCCAAGCAACAGACCTCGTGCAACAGCGAAATCAATATAAAAAAGAATGTGCCTTGGCACATTCTCGCGCCTCGCGCGGTCGCTTGCGACAATCTACATCTTCGCGCGAGTGCGCATCTTTGGCACGTTAGTGCCTT
>QWCY01007885.1_pt1 | contig 15909 bp, 10 predicted proteins | sample 1972631 | NCBI WGS metagenome assembly QWCY01 (sample SAMN09866696, study PRJNA288562) | Human gut metagenome isolate pre1_stool, whole genome shotgun sequencing... | isolation source: gut | host: Homo sapiens | place: USA: California
ATCTTCTGCTGAGTCTCGTATCCGTGATACAGATATGGCAAAAGAGATGGTAAACTACAGCAAGAACAACATTCTTGCACAGGCTGGACAGTCTATGCTCGCACAGGCTAATCAGTCTAATCAGGGTGTACTTTCTCTGTTACAGTAAAAGCAAATATGGTCATTACACATCAAAAGGGACTCTTCGGAGTCCCTTTTGGTGTGTTTATGCTTTCACTGGCATAGAATTTAATGCTTTTTCATATTCTTCTGGAGAATATTTTTTTAAAATTTGTTCTTTGGTTAAACCAAGATCAATCATATTTTGAATTGCATCGATTCTGCCTCTGGCCTCTCCTCTGGCTTCGCCTTGTTCCAGCAATTCTTCAGACCGTAACTTCAAAATCTTACCACCCATAATCTCACCCAATCCTTTCCTGATAGCATTATCCTCTGGGATAATATAATCCGCGATTTTCTCAATTAAAACAATCATATCCATATAAAAATGCGACTTTTGTTCTTTTTCGGACGCGTCCTCTAACCTTCGGTTGATCTCCCGGAAATCGTCCAGCAGATGCTTCACTTTTTTCGAATTTGTTCCATTATGTTTCAAAAAATGCTCATATCGTAAGATATGATACGGAAGTAGAATCAGCAGTCGTTTTTCAAAAATCCGATCCACCGTGTATCTTTTCGCCTGCAAAACCGGAACGCGGTAACGTACTTTCTGACCATCTGCAAACGTTACGATTGCCTCATGATAATCCGGAAGCGAACGGTGATTGCGGATGTAAAGCACGCACGATTGAGGAAACGCAATCTCCCAAATTGCATGTTCCCCCAAAGAAGCATGTTCAAGTGCAATCGAAATGTCGTACTCGAACATCCGGATAACCATTGTCCTGTCCTTAGAGGACTGGCATTCCAGATGGTATATATGTCCACCAATCCGGATAATGGAGTCCGTGATCACGGTTCCGTACTTTTCGTAATGTTCGTTTCGCAATTGTTCAAACTGTTCCTCTTCGCTGTAAGAAGTATGGAAAACTTCGTTGATCAGCGGAATGAGAAGTTGCGGCATTTTTTGCGCAATGGTTCGGAATACATCGTCGAAAATCGTGCTGTGTTCTGTTGTGTTTTCTGTGTCGGCATCTGGCAACGAAGTTGTCAAAATGTCAGTGTTCCCCATGTAGTGTCCTACCTTTCCTTTAGTATATATCATAAGCATCTGCTTTTACAATATAGAAAGTATAAAAAACAGAGCTGTTATGACCAGTTCTATGAAATTGTGGTTCTAATGGAAATTTATGAGCGAAATGCTCTCCATGAGTGGTGATTGCGGTACAATGGCGATGTATCGCATAAGTAATTGTGGTATATAATTTTATAAACCCAGTAAAAACAGAATATCGTATTTTCGGACAGAAGTCAAATGATTTATAACAGTAACAGAAAAACAACAATTGCGATACGATTGGAAAATAAATCGTATCACGATTGTTGTTGTAAAATTATTTTCTGGTTTATAGGATCTCCTCAAGCCCATACAATGCCGCACCCAGTGCACCGACAATCTCCGGTTCCTCATAGATATGTAGTTTTTCTCCAAGCTGCTCCTCCAGCACGGCGACGACACCCGGATTCTTGGCAACACCGCCAGTCATCATATATCCCGGATTCAGACCGACACGTTTCAGGAGGGACATTGCTTTCCCGGCAATTGCCTTGTGAATTCCATGTGCAATATCAGCAATCTCTTTGTTCTGTGCGATCAGGGAGATAACTTCCGATTCAGCAAAAACACTGCACATGCTGCTGATTTCAATATTTTCTTTGGACTGCAGGGATACCGGACCAAGTTCGTCGATACTGATTTCCAGGGAGCGCGCCATCATTTCCAGAAAGCGGCCGGTTCCGGCGGCACATTTATCATTCATGACAAAATCGGCAACTTCTCCATTGTCATTCAGCCGGATGGCTTTGCTATCCTGACCGCCGATATCGAGGATCGTGTGAACGTCCGGGAAGAGAAGATGCGCACCTTTTCCGTGGCAGCTGATTTCGGTTACATTTTTATCCGCAAATGGAATGCTGACACGACCATAACCCGTGGATACAATCAGGGAAATATCTTCCCGGTCAAGTCCGGCCTTTTTCAGAACGTCTGCCAATGCGGCATCTGCACTCTGGGAAGATTTGGCTCCGGTGCGGACAACTGAAAATGCTTTGATCTGTCTGTTTTCGTCTAAGATTACGGCGTTTGTAGAGGTAGAGCCGCTGTCAATTCCTAATGTATACACAGTATCACCCTTTCTTTTTATCATTTGTTTTTCCCCGGTCAGGGACAATCCTTTTTTCACTTTCAATTCTTCCATAAAGGCTTCCACACGGGTCCGGACCTGTCCGGCACATTGTCTGGTGGAATCGGTTTCTACCAGCAGAATCGGCAGATCCAGCCGCTGGCGGAAATCCGCATACTCGTAAGAATAAGAGTCACAGAATTTGACGGTATGATATATAATTCCATCCAGGCGGTCGGTAAAACCGTCAAGAAAATGTTCACGGTTTGCTGCTTTTAACATGCGCATGCATGGAATCTGGTTTAGCAGCGCGGCAGCATAAGAATGCAGGACCTGATCCTCTGTAATGGAAAAATCACGTGCAAGTCCGGTGCATGTTAAATCAAACAGCAGATTGGCACCGCGGTCGACAAGCAGCTGACGGATTTCATTGTTGCATCGGGCACCCATGATTCCGATATTGAGTTTCTGTCCGTTTCCTTTTTCGGACACTGCACTGGAAGACATGCGGGTGTTTTCCTGTTTTTTCAGAGCTGCTTTGTTCTGCATCATGGAAACAAAACGTTTCAGATCCAGTGTTTTTCCGGAGAAAGCCTCGTACTCCGTGAGCATTTGTTTTAGCTGGCGCTCATAGAGCGTCACTGCAAAATCATTAAATTTGCGGGGAATATCCAGTAAAAAGAAAAATTTATCCGGGAACTGGCTTTTTAATGTGTCATACAGACGCCGGATGCTGTCGCAGCAGGTAGTCAGAATGACACCCTCATAGTCATGTTCCATCACATCTTCCAGCACGGCCTTGGTATAGGAACAGATGTTGGCGTGCATCAGGGTGTCCGCGTGGTTAAAATCCGTAACGGATGGTTCCAGACGTGTGATTTCCGTGTCCATGGCTTCAAATAATTCCATGGGGGTATATTTACATACATAACCTAACATGATGAATTCCTCTCTTTATCCAGAATTTCCAGAAAAGCTTCCAGACGGGTTTTGATCTGTCCGTCATGGCTGTTCCGGCGGTCCATGGCATCGCCATCCAGAACGAGCAGTGGAATATCCGCGGCCTTGAGTGTTTCGCGAAGCTGGAATACTCCGCCGGCAGATTGCTTACAGCCCCAGTGGCAGAAGTTAATGACGCCATCGGCATGCATTTCTTTTGCCAGTTTTACGAGCATATTTGCTTTTTTTTCGTATGGACCGTTATAGAGATTGTTTAGCATTTTAGTGGCAAGTGCTTCCAGTGGGTGGGTGGTATCCAGTTCGTCCATGTAATCCAGGTTCATTTCGGTACACTGGATCTGGTAATCTCTGTTCAGGTTAAAATAGTGTTTGAGTGTTTCCTGATAAAAAGGAAGCAGATGTACCCACACAATCCGGGTGCCGTCATATTTTGGATATTGTTTGATATCCTCGGCAAAACTGCGGAACAGATCAAGTGTTTCCGGTGTTCCGATGTTTAAGTGGGTGGCAAAAAGCATGTACATCTGCAGAGTCAGTGTCGATGGATAATAGCGCTCTGCCTGCAGTTTTAAAAACTCTTTGTAATAAGCTTTCGACTGGTTTTCGCGGGCAAGTGTTTCCGACAGGTCATCCATGGACAGACGTTTTCCGGTCAGTGCTTCCAGTTTCTGAATCAGTTCTTTCAGCTGCATGGTCACATATTCCACGGCTTCCGGAGAACAGCTGTCCGGCACATCGATCACATAAGTGTCAAGATCCGTGTGCCGGCTGACATAGCGGAATGTGTTAATATTGCCGTCACAAATCATGGAAGTTGTCACACCGAGTCTGGCAGGTGAAATAATTCCGGAGTCTACGGCACCGATAAAATCTTTGTGATAGGAACAGAGCGTGGAGGCAATTCCCCGGCTTTCTGCGCGGTCGATAAAATAGTCTTCACACGTAAATCCTGAGAGAAACGAGGAAAGACATTCCATGGAAAGCGCACTGAGTCCGAAGCACTGGAAAATTTCCACGGGTGCAAACAGATTGCACCAGACCGTGGATTCCGGGTATTCCAGCGCATGAAGCGTATTTTTTACGCCGAGCGTATTCAGCTTCTGATATGCTTTCGGCATTGTTTTTTCTGCAAAATGTTCCGTCCGGAACTGTTCGAGATGTAATCCGATGTCAATCATTTTGCGGGAAACTGCCGGGTGGGTGCCGGCATATTTTTTAATATAATTTCCGTAAGTTTTGACGATATTCATAGTATATATCCTTTATTAAACAGGTTCATTTTCAAAAAATTATTATAACCTTGTGTCTGTAAAAAATAAAGTTTTGTGTAATAAAATTTAGAAAAACCTAAGAATCTAAAATATTGCGTATTATAGGGGGATTGATTATAATAGAAAGTACGGAATTATCTATTATGGAAGGAATCAGGACACATGGGAGCACAGGACAATACGGAAAAGGTACTGCGCAGTCTTCACGTTTTGCTGTCGAAGAGTGAGCCGTATCCGAAAGAGCCGAGTAAAGTTATCATAGATAAGCAGCAGGTGATTGATCTGCTGGCAGAATTAAATACCTGTATTTATCAGATTATGGATGAATACGAGCTGACCATTCGAAGCCGTGACAAGGCAGAGCGCGATTTCCATAAAAAGGGAGATCAGATCATCTGGGATGCAAGCCGTAAGGCAGAGGACATTTATGCGGCATCTGTCATGTATATGGATGAAACGTTAAACCGTATGCAGGATATCATGCAGGAGGCGGACAAAAAGGTCGGTGCCATCTATCAGGAAATTAAAGAACAGATGGAAAAAGAAGAACAGGAATTAAGAACCAACAAATCCGAACTCAAAGGACAGCTGCAGGATCTGGTTGATACCGAAAAGTACTTAAAGATCATCGAGGAACGGAACCGCGAGATTGAGAAGGAAAAGATGGAAGGAAGACCGGAGTACGAGCAGGAGAAGCGGGAAGAAAAAGCAATTTACGCAAACCGGCAGACCGATATTAAGATTAACCAGGAATATCTGGATAAGCTGGGACTTTCCGTACCGGAAGAACCGGTAGAAGACCTTGCGGAAGAACCGGTAGAAAAGCCAGTGGAAAAGCTGGTGGAAAAACCAAAGAAGCTGTCACCGAAGCCGGAGATTCCGGCACCGGTTACAGTAGAAGATGACGATGAAGAGTTAAAGCAGCTGGAAGAACAACTGCGTGTGAATCTGGATGCTGATTATTTTAAGTGGAAAGATGAACAGGAAGAACAGGAAGCGGCAGAAGAAAAAGAAAAATCCGCCGGCTTTCAGAACAAGATCAAGAACCTGATAGGAGGACATCCACATGACGATTCTGGTGTGTGATGATGACAAGGAAATTGTAGACGCAATTGAGATTTACCTGATTCAGGAAGGATACCAGGTAGTAAAAGCATATGACGGGGAACAGGCTCTGGAGATGCTTCGTACAAAGAAAATTGATCTGATGGTGATCGACGTGATGATGCCGAAACTGGATGGGATCCGTGCGACATTCCAGGCACGTAAAACAAGCAGCATTCCAATTATTATCCTGTCTGCCAAGACAGAAGATGCGGATAAGATCCTGGGGCTGAACGTGGGGGCGGACGATTATGTGACCAAGCCGTTTAATCCGCTGGAACTGGTTGCCCGTGTGAAGTCACAGCTGCGGCGTTATACCACACTTTCGAGCACCCCTTCCGGGGATGCCGTTTATGAAGCCGGCGGCCTGGTTATTAACGATGAATTAAAAAAAGTTACGGTAGATGGGGAAGAGGTCAAACTGACTCCGATCGAATACAACATTCTTCTGCTTCTCATGAAAAATAAAGGAAAAGTATTTTCCATCAGTCAGATTTATGAGGAAATCTGGAATGAAGAAGCAATTGGCGCTGACAATACAGTTGCTGTCCACATCCGGCATATCCGGGAAAAAATCGAAATCAATCCGAAAGAACCGCGGTATCTGAAAGTGGTCTGGGGTGTCGGCTATAAAATCGAAGCGGGGGCGTAGCTGTCTATGAAAGAATTCTCCAGCGGAAAAAAGGGCGCAGCCATTGTCATGCATCAGATGTTTCTGATTATGATGCTTTGCGGAATCTATGGGATCGGATACAATCTGCGCAGACATATCGGAGGGCTGGGTATTCTCAGCCTGTTTATGGTGATCGGCATGGTCGGAAGCTTTGTATTCCTTGCCTATCTGACAGGTGTTGCAGGGCGCCGGTCAGAGGAGGATGCAACCATTTACCTGACCTGGATTGATAAAATTTATACGGATATCCAGATGGCACTTTTTGTGGCATTCATTTATCTTGTGCTCTTTTTGGGGAGAAATCTCCATGACATCCAGTTTGAACTGTCCGGACTGATGGTAGCGGTCGGAACAGTCGGGTATCTGGTCGATGTTGTATTCCTGCTGTTTTATTTGAGCATTGTCCGGCGGGTCAAAAACAATACCCTTCTGACATACAGTCTGATCTATCAGGCAGGAAGCTTCCTGAGACGGGTGTTTATTTCCGGACAGAATCCCAGACTGTGTACGCGTAAGGCGCGCGAAAGATATGAGATCCAGCATGCAATTGAAAAAATTGCGGCAGGGGCACTGGATACGACACTGGATGTGGAACAGTTTCACGGACAGGAAAGAGGCATTGCAGCTTCTGTGAATAATATCCGTGCAGGGCTGAGCGAAGCCATTCAGGAGCGGATCCGGAATGAACGGATGAAGGCAGACCTGATCACGAATGTTTCCCATGATATCAAAACACCGCTTACTTCCATTGTCAATTATGTGGATCTGCTCAAACGTGAAAACCTGGAAAACGAAAATGCACGTAATTATATCCGGGTTCTGGATGAAAAATCCCAGCGGCTGAAACAGCTGACAGAGGATCTGGTCGAAGCATCAAAGATCAGTTCCGGAAATATCCAGCTGGATATGCAGACCATCGATCTGGTAGAACTGCTGTACCAGACGGGTGGTGAGTTCAATGAACGTTTTGAGGCACGGGGGCTGACCATTGTGACGAAACTGCCGCACAATTCGGTGATGATCCGGGCAGACGGACGGCAGCTCTACCGTGCAATTGAAAATCTGTATACCAATGCGGCAAAATATGCACTCGAAAATACCCGGGTTTATGTAGATCTGGAAGTAGAGGAGAACAATGCGGTTTTCCGTATCAAAAATATTTCGAAAAATCCGCTGCCGGAACAGGGAGCAGCGAGGAAAGACCTGACGGAGCGTTTTGTGAGGGGAGAGGAATCCCGCACGACAGAGGGAAGCGGTCTTGGACTGTCCATTGCAAAGAATCTTACACAGCTGATGGGCGGTGAGTTTGCAATCCTGGTAGATGGCGATCTGTTTGCGGCATCCATTACGTTTGCAGTCGTTGCATAAAAATACATTTTATTATATAATTATCATTAACCATGATTTCGAAAACAAGGAGGAAACTATGAAGTTATACGAGAACGGCGCATACCTGGTCAACGGCAGGGATGTTGTCATTAATTCACCGGAAGCGGCATCTGCTGTCAATGCAAAGACAGGAAAGACTGTTACACCGGAAGATGCAAAGAAACAAACCATTGCATACGGAATTTTAAAGAGTCACAATACATCCGGCAACATGGAAAAACTGCAGATCAAATTTGATAAGCTGACTTCCCATGATATTACATTTGTCGGCATCATCCAGACCGCCAGGGCATCAGGTCTTGAGAAGTTCCCGATTCCTTATGTACTCACCAACTGTCACAACAGTCTGTGTGCAGTCGGTGGAACCATCAACGAAGATGACCATATGTTTGGACTGACATGTGCAAAGAAATACGGTGGAATCTATGTTCCTCCTCATCAGGCAGTTATTCACCAGTTCGCAAGAGAAATGCTTGCAGGCGGCGGAAAGATGATCCTTGGATCAGACTCCCATACCCGTTACGGAGCACTGGGAACCATGGCAATTGGAGAAGGTGGTCCGGAGCTTGTAAAGCAGCTTTTGAATAAAACCTACGATATTGATATGCCGGGAGTTGTCGGCATTTACCTGACAGGTACCCCGCAGAAGGGTGTCGGACCGCAGGATATCGCGCTTGCCATTATCGGTGAAGTATTTGCCAACGGATTTGTAAAGAATAAAGTGATGGAGTTTGTCGGACCGGGCGTATCCAATCTGAGTGTTGATTACCGTATCGGTGTATTCTATGAGATTCACGGAAGAACCGGAGATTTCGAGGAACTGAATCCGGGAGAAACTGCATACTATGACAGCTTTATCGAACTTGATTTAAGCGAGATTAAGCCAATGATCGCGATGCCGTTCCATCCAAGCAATACATACACGATCGAGGAATTAAATGCAAACCTGATGGATATTCTCGATGACTGCGAGAAGCGTGCACAGGTAAGTTTTGATGGAAAAGTAGATCTTGACTTAAAGAGCAAAGTAAAGAATGGAAAACTGTATGTAGATCAGGGTATCATTGCCGGATGTGCCGGTGGTGGATTTGAAAATATCTGCGACGCAGCAGATATCTTAAAGGGTTCTTCCATTGGAGCGGACGAGTTTACGCTGAGTGTTTACCCGGCTTCCACTCCGATTTATATGGAACTTGTTAAGAACGGTGCCGTTGCCAATCTGTTGGAGACAGGTGCCATTGTCAAGACTGCATTCTGCGGACCGTGCTTTGGTGCCGGAGATACACCTGCAAATAATGCATTTTCCATCCGTCATTCTACACGTAACTTCCCGAACCGTGAGGGCTCTAAGGTACAGAACGGACAGGTTGCTTCCGTAGCACTGATGGATGCGCGTTCTATCGCTGCAACCGCTGCAAATAAGGGATTCCTTACCGCAGCTACCGATATTGATGTAAACTACAGCAAGCCGAAATACTTCTTTGATAAGACCATTTATGAAAACCGTGTATTTGACAGCAAGGGTGTGGCAGATCCGGACGTAGAGATTCAGTTTGGACCAAATATCAAGGACTGGCCGGCTATGAGCCCGCTTCCGGAGAATCTTGTGCTGAAAGTTGTTTCCGAGATTCACGATCCGGTGACCACAACGGACGAGCTGATTCCTTCCGGAGAGACATCCTCTTTCCGTTCCAACCCACTGGGACTGGCAGAGTTTGCACTTTCCAGAAAGGATCCGGAATATGTTGGACGTGCCAAGGAAGTACAGAAGGCACAGAAGGCTGTCGAGGCAGATACCTGTCCGGGAGATGCACTTCCGGAGATTCATCCGGTTATGGATACCATCCGTGCAACGTTCTCCGATGTCAACCGCTCAAACGTTGGTTTTGGAAGTACGATTTTTGCAGTAAAACCGGGAGACGGTTCTGCGCGTGAGCAGGCGGCTTCCTGCCAGAAGGTACTTGGCGGATGGGCAAACATTGCAAATGAATATGCGACCAAGAGATACCGTTCCAACCTGATTAACTGGGGTATGATCCCGTTTGTTATTGATCAGGGAGAGCTTCCGTTCCACAATCTGGATTACCTGTTTGTTCCAAAGATCCGTGAGGCGATCGCAGACGGAAAAACAGAATTTGAGGCATATGTGGTAAAGGATGGTGCTTTAAAGCCATTTACCCTGCGTATGGGAGAACTGACACCGGATGAGAAAGATATTATTCTCAAAGGCTGTTTGATCAATTATTACCGCGGATAGGAGATCTTGTATGACAGACGTGGAAAAACAAAAACAGATGGAACAGATCAAACAGAGTGAGGATGGCATGCGTCAGACGGTTCTTCTGATTAAAATCGGATTGATGGTATTTCTCACCTTTGCCTGTTGTACCGTATTTTTCTTCCTGGTGCTCCGGTACAAGGGGGTTGCAGATACCTGGCATCTGATTACAGGTGCATTGCAGCCGATTATTATCGGACTGGGACTTGCTTATCTGCTTAACCCGGTTATGAAATTTCAGGAGCGGCACTGGCTGCCGTTTCTGAAAAAGAAAATGAAATCAGAAAAATCAGCGGCTAAAGTGGCACGTGGATTGTCCATTGCCGGGGCAATCCTGTTTCTTCTGGTGATTCTGGTACTTTTGATTGCGGCAATTGTTCCTTCGGTGGTATCAAGTGTTACCGGGCTGGTGGAAGCACTGCCTGGTAATGTGGAGAGCCTGATCCATATGGTGAAAAGTGGAAAACTCGGAGCCTATGGAGTGACAGATACCATCAGTGATATGCTGACAAAACTGACGGATCAGGTGGAAAACTGGGCAACGAAGGATCTGCTTCCACAGATGCAGCAATATCTGCTGCAGATTACTTCCGGCGTAATCACGATGGTCAAATCCATATTAAACTTCATCATTGGGATCATTGTCGTTGTTTATGTCTTATCCATTAAAGAAAGCCTGGTGGGACAGAGCAAAAAGATTGTGTATGCGATCTTTAAACCGAAACATGGAAACATTATTATCGAAGTTTTCCACAAGGCAGATGAAGTATTTGGTGGTTTCATCATTGGAAAGATTATAGATTCTGCCATCATCGGTGTGATCTGTTATTTTGGATGTCTGATTCTGCATATCCCAGATACGATACTGGTTGCGGTTATCATTGGTGTGACGAATGTCATTCCGGTGTTTGGACCGTTTATCGGTGCGATTCCGACACTTCTTCTGGTGGTGATCCAGAGTCCGCTGCATGCGTTGTATCTGCTGATATTTATCATTATTCTGCAGCAGGTGGATGGAAATATTATCGGACCGAAGATTTTAGGTGATTCCACCGGATTATCCGCGTTCTGGGTAATGTTTTCGATTCTGATCGGAGGCGGACTGTTTGGATTTCTGGGAATGCTGCTTGGGGTTCCGGTGTTTGCGATGATTTACTATATTATCCGCAGACTGGTAAACCACAGCATACGGAAGAAAAACCTTACAACCGTAACGGAGGCATATGTGGAGGCAGCCGGTGTAGATGAGGCAACCAGTGCGATCATATATTACGGGGAAAAACAAAAGAAAAAGAGAACTTTAAAAGATTCCGGAAAGAAAGACGAAACAAAGAAAAACCAGTAATTTCAAGGGCTGTACGCGTTTGTGTGCAGCTCTTTTTTTCGGATTATTTTTTGACACTAATTGCCGCCTATGGTATACTTGAAAATAGACAGATAGACCTGTTTGGGGATATTTTAAGGAGATAACAATTGGACAAATACGAATATAATCTGAAGCTTGATCAGATGAAATCCCGTTATGCGGAAGAGAAATACGATGAGGCAGCAGATATTGCAGATACTATCAATTGGAATAAGGTTAAAAATGTAAATGGTCTGGTAAAAGCTGGGGAAGTGTACGAAAAAGTACAGCGTTATGAGGAGAGCCGGGAAGTTTTGCTGATGGCATATGACCGCTCGCCGATCGGAAGAATGATTATTTACCGTCTTGCGGAAGTGGCGGTCAAGATGAAAGATTTTCAGGCGGCACAGGATTATTATGATGAGTTTGTGGAGATTGCGCCTCATGACACCCTTAAATATGTACTTCGCTATGATATACAGAAGGCACAGGGGGCTTCTTATGAAGAACTGATACCGATTCTTGAAGAACTCAAGGAGCAGGAATATACGGAAGAGTGGGCATATGAGCTTGCTTATCTGTATCACAAAGCAGGGATGAGTGAGAAGTGTATTGATGCATGTGATGAGCTGGTTCTCTGGTTTGGAGACGGGCCATATGTAGAGCGTGCATTGGAACTGAAAATGCTGTATCAGCCATTGACGAAAACACAGGAAGAAAAGTATCGGTCGTTTTGTCAGGCAAAAGATGACAGAGCAGGTTTGACACACATTGATGTGGAGGAGATGGCGCGTGCCGGGGAGACCGTGCATGATCCGGTCGCAATTCCAAAAGTAGAAGTAAACACAGAACGGTTTAATACCGTCAATCTTCAGGCGGAAATTGCAAAGGGTATGCAGCAGATCATGGATGCAACCGAAAAAGAAACCGTCACGGATACGCTGGACAATATCAATCGTATGGTGGAAGATGTCCCTTATCTGAAAATGCAGATGGAGGAAGAAAAGCCTGAGGCACAGCCGGAACAGAATACACGGCACATTGAGACAGATGAGGAGATTGATGGTTCACTCAAGACAAATTTCAAAGAGTTGTTGGGAGAAGACTCCGATGGTCAGATGAGCATGATGACAAATGAGAAAAACATGATTGAGCATCAGATCACAGGCCAGATGACAATTGAGGAAGTGCTGAGTGAGTGGGAGAAAATGCGCAAGGCTGCGGAAGCTGCACTGGAAGATGCCAGAAAGCGGAAACTCGAATCCGCCAAAGCGCGTGCACTGCAGGAGGCAGGCGATATTATGGACCGCCTGACAGGAGTATTGCCAAAACTGGATGCGGTACTGGCAGAGAAGGCGGATATTGTGGAGGAAACGACGGAAACACCGCCACAGACGCCGGAAAGGGAAACACCGCCGGCAACGAATGAGCCGGAAGAACGAAAGGAAGAAGAGGAAGAGAACAAAAAAGAGGAACAGCCTGCCAGGGATACAGATGCCGAAGAACTTTGGCCAGAGGGAGTATCGTTAGAAGAAATGGTACGTTCCCAGCAGAAAAAGAAGACTGAAACTGCCGCACAGAAACCGGCAGAAGAGACATCCGATGTGACAGAAGATGACCAAAACTTAAATGAGAATCGTGGTGTAGAAGAAATGGAAACAGAAACAGAAACAAAGAAAAAGGATTTTGAGGAGGTTCCGATCGCGGATCTGCCACAGAAACCAACACTTGCACAGGAAAGGGAAGAAGAGTTTGCTTTTGTAAGAAGAAAAACAGATCGCTCTTCCTGGAAAGGAAAAACAGTACATATTCCACAGGTAGACACACCGGTGGATCTGGGAAAAGAGGAAAAACAGAATCTTCCGCTTGTAGAACTGACCGATGAACAGAAAGCGATTTTTTCTTATTTTATGCCGGTGAAGGGCATGGAGGATCAGCTCTGCAAAGCGTTGACAGTTGCTTCGTCCCATCTGAAAAATAAGGAAACTGCATCGAGGGGGAATCTCGTAATTAAAGGCGGACAGGGAAGTGGAAAAACAACACTTGCCACCAGCATGATCAAAGTCCTGCAGCAGGAGACCGGGGTTTTGGATGGAAAGATTGGAAAGATCCATGCGGAAGCATTGAACCAGAAAAATGTCGGCGGGCTGCTGGATAAGGTGGCAGGAGGATGCCTGATTATTGAACAGGCAGGAGATATGGAGAAAAAGACCGTGTCGGAGTTATCCGGATTGCTGGACGCAGATGAGAGTGGTCTTTTCGTTATACTCGAAGACACATCCAAGGGCATCAAGAGATTATTTGCGCAGAATGAAACATTTGCCAAAAAATTCAGTGAACAGATCTCAGTTCCGATTTTTACAAATGATGAGCTGGTCACGTTTGCACGCTCTTATTCCAGGGAACTTGGATACAAAATTGATGATATGGCGGTTCTGGCATTGTATAACCGGATCAGCAATATTCAGAGACTGGATCAGGCTACAACCCTGACAGAGGTGAAAGACATTGTGGATGAAGCAATTCATCGGGAGGCACATGGAGGGTTAAAGAAAGCTATCAGTATTCTGACCGCCAGCCGTTATACGGATGATGACAGAATTGTACTAACGGAAAAGGATTTCGAGTAAGATAGATAAGAGAAGACAGGGAGGGTATTTATGAGTAATTTTACAGAGATGGATTGTTACCTGTTTGGACAGGCAACACATTATGATATTTATCGCAAAATGGGTGCTCACAAAATGACAATTGAAGGAGAAGAGGGAGTATGCTTCGATGTCTGGGCACCGCATGCGGACCGTGTATACGTGATTGGGGAATTTAACGGCTGGAATGAAACGTCCCATGAGATGAAACGTGTGACACCGGAGACGATGGGGGTATACGAACTGTTCGTACCGGGTGTCCAGATTGGCTGTATGTATAAGTTCCTGATTATCGCACAGGACGGAAGAAAGCTGTACAAAGCAGATCCTTATGCAAACTATGCACAGCTGCGTCCGGAGACCGCTTCCATTGTCACAGATATTTCCAATTTTCTCTGGTCCGATACGGAATGGATGAATGCCAGAAAAAAACTTTCCAAAGAGGAAGTATATGAGCAGCCGATGGCGATTTATGAGGTACATCCGGGTTCCTGGATGCGCCATCCGGGGCGGGACGATGATGGATTTTATTCCTACCGCGATCTGGCAAAGACATTGATTCCTTATGTCAGGGAGATGGGGTATACCCACATTGAGCTGATGGGGATTTCCGAGTATCCGTATGATGGTTCCTGGGGATATCAGGTAACGGGATATTATGCACCGACTTCCCGTTATGGAACACCGGAGGATTTTGCACATCTGGTCAACGAATGCCATAAGAACAAGATTGGCGTGATCCTTGACTGGGTGCCGGCACATTTCCCAAAAGATGCACATGGATTGGCAGAGTTTGATGGTACTGCAACTTATGAATATGCAGACCCGCGCAAAGGAGAGCATCCGGACTGGGGAACCAAAATCTTTGATTACGGAAAGAATGAGGTCAAGAACTTCCTGATCGGAAGTGCGCTGATGTGGATTGAGAATTATCACGTAGACGGACTTCGTGTGGATGCAGTTGCATCCATGCTGTATCTGGATTACGGGAAGGAAGATGGACAGTGGGTTCCGAATATTTATGGTGGAAATAAAAATCTGGAAGCCATTGAGTTTTTCAAGCACATCAATACGCTGATTCTCGGAAGAAATCCGGGTTCTGTGATGATTGCAGAGGAATCAACGGCATGGCCGAAAGTGACGGGTACGGTAGAGGATGACGGACTTAATTTCAGCTACAAGTGGAACATGGGCTGGATGCATGATTTCCTTGACTATATGAAGCTTGACCCATATTTCCGAAAGGACAATCACAATAAGATGACCTTTGCCATGAGTTACAATGAGAGTGAGAAGTACATTCTGGTATTATCCCATGATGAGGTCGTACATCTGAAATGTTCCATGCTCAACAAGATGCCCGGACTCGAAGGGGATAAGTTTAAAAACCTTATGGCTGGCTATGCATTCATGATGGGACATTCCGGCAAAAAACTTCTGTTTATGGGACAGGAATTCGCGCAGGAGCGTGAGTGGAGCGAGAAGCGCGAACTGGACTGGTTCCTGCTGGATGATCCGAAACACAAACATATGCAGGATTGGGTAAAGGCATTGCTTCATTTGTACCGTAAGAATCCATGCCTGTACGAGCAGGATACGACCTGGGCAGGATTTGAGTGGATGAATGCCAACGACTATGAACGCAGTATTTTCAGCTTTGTGCGAAAGAGTAAGGATGGAAAGAATAACCTGCTCTTCGTGATCAGTTTCACACCAGTAGAGCGTGACGATTATCGGGTAGGTGTGCCGGGCAGACATACCTATAAGCTGGTATTAAACAGTGCAGATCCGCAGTTTGGTGGAACCGACACAGAAGATACGAAGCGTCCGCTGTCTTACAAGGCAGAAAAGAAGCCTTGTGATGGACGGGATTATTCGATCGGATATAAGCTGCCGCCTTACGGAGTAGCAGTATTTAAATTTTAAACAGAAATGGTGGAAGCCGGAGATTCATGGAAG
>QWCY01010485.1_pt1 | contig 15830 bp, 10 predicted proteins | sample 1972631 | NCBI WGS metagenome assembly QWCY01 (sample SAMN09866696, study PRJNA288562) | Human gut metagenome isolate pre1_stool, whole genome shotgun sequencing... | isolation source: gut | host: Homo sapiens | place: USA: California
GGAGCCTATCGTTCCATCGGCATCAACCGCAATGACGTCATGACCCTGATCCAGATGCGTCCGGAGGGAGAGCCGGTTCAGTGGCTGGCGCTGGCCTCTAATGCCTTTAATGTACTGGCACCTTTTTATACCGGCATCGACAGGACACCTGAGTACCTGTCAGCGACCACCGGAAAAGTATCCACGGAGAACTTCTACTGGATGAGCCGTATGATCGCAGCCATGGCCGATGCTTCTTATAGCAAATCCGTGTTCCATATCGAACGTTATCAGGAAAAGGTGGCAGCGAAAAGCCACGAGATCCTGAACCGTTACGATACATTGCTGGAGCAGGAGAACGAAGAGGACAAATGTAAGAAATTGCAGGAAGAAGCCAACGAAAAGACGGCCCAAATGCTGCGGGAGGCAGCAGCCGACACGCTGGACAAGGTCCTGTATGAACTCAGTGGGCAGATGAAAAATGCCTATGCCAGATCGGATGCGTAAACAATCATCCAGGTGGAAACTTTATGATCTGAATGAAGAGAAAGGAAAACAGCAGATTCTCCAAAAGAGTCTGCTGTTTTTGTGTTTATGAAAATATCTCATTGACAAATCTGAAATGTTTACATATAATTACCAAAGATAATTACTAGTGGTAACTATAAAGACAATTAAAGAATAGAAAAAAGATATCAGAGAGGAAAAAGAATGACGGTTCAGACCATAAAACGAATGTTGGATGCCTGTTATCAGGCAAAAAGAATCCGGGAGATGCTTCCCGCGCTGCCCTCAGGCGTGACACCTTCTTATATTCATTTTCTGGATGTGATCCAGATCATGGAGAGGCAGGGGGTTGCTGTGAAGATTTCAGATATCAGTGACTATCTGAATATCCCCCGTCCCGGCGTGACACGGACAGTAAAAGAAATGGAAGAAAAGGGGTATCTGCGGAAAGCCAATGCGGCGGAAGACGGTAGGATCACCTATATTTCCCTGACCGAAGAGGGACGAAAGCTGTCGGAAAAATATAACGAGAATTATTTTTCCGGTCTGGCACCGTATCTGGAGAGCATTTCCGAAGCAGATGCGAAAGTGATGATACAGACCATAGAGACCTTTTATCAGGTGATGTGCGAGAGGAGAGAGTATTTTGAAAAATAAAGAAAATGACATGATGGATTTTACACAGGGAAGTATTTTGAAAAAGTTGCTTCGCTTTATGGTTCCTATTTTGGGAGCACTGATCTTACAGGCGGCCTACGGTGCAGTGGATCTGCTGGTAGTGGGACGTTTCGGCTCCACCTCCGGACTTTCCGGTGTATCCACCGGCAGTCAGGTGCTGAATCTGGTGACCTTTGTGGTGACTCAGCTGGCCATGGGTATCACCGTGCTGATTGCCCGGTATCTCGGGGAGAAGAGAGAGGATCAGATCGGCAGTATCATCGGCGGCGGAACCGTTGTATTTGCAGCGATCTCGCTGGTGCTGTTTGTAATTATGGTGGGCTTTGCCCGTCCTATTGCGGTTCTCATGCAGGCACCGGAAGAGGCGGTAGGGCTGACCGTTGCTTACATCCGGATCTGCGGTGCCGGAATCTTTTTTATTGTGGCATATAATGTATTGTCAGCCATTTTCCGTGGACTGGGTGACAGCAATTCCCCGTTGCTGTTTGTATTCGTGGCGTGCATTGTCAATGTCGTGGGTGATCTGGTGCTGGTGGCAGGACTGGGCATGGATGCCATGGGAGCAGCGCTGGCTACTGTTTTTGCACAGGCATTGAGCGTAGTGTTTGCAATTGTACGCCTTGTGAAAAAGGGACTGCCCTTTACCATTACTGGATACGATTTCCGTTGGAATCCCCAGTGTGGTAAATTCCTGCAGATTGGTCTGCCGTTAGCTTTGCAGGAGTGTCTGACGCAAGGCTCTTTCCTGGCACTGTGTGCCTTTGTCAACCGCCTGGGACTGGAAGCTTCCTCTGGCTACGGCGTGGCATGCAAAATCGTTAACTTTGCCATGCTGATCCCCAGTGCACTGATGCAGTCCACTTCTTCTTTCGTGTCACAGAATGTAGGTGCCGGAGAACAGAAGCGGGCGAAGAAGACCATGTTCACCGGTATCGGCATCGGACTTTTGGTGGGATGCTTTGCCTTTTCACTGGTGTTCTTCCGGGGGGATCTGCTGGCAGGTATCTTCTCCGCGGATGCGGCAGTGGTGCAGAGAGGGTATGAGTATCTGAAAGGTTTCGCACCGGAGACACTATTGACTGCTGTGCTGTTCAGCATGATGGGATATTTTAACGGTAATGGCAAGACCGTGTGGGTCATGCTTCAGGGACTGATCCAGACACTTCTCGTCCGACTTCCTTTTGCTTACTATATGAGTATCCAACCGGACGCAAGTCTCACCAATATCGGCCTCGCAGCCCCCATCTCTACTGCAGTGGGCATTGTTCTGAATGTGGCTTTTTTTCTCTATTTGGAACATGCTGCCAAGCGTAGTTAATTGAGAGTTACGCGGGCAATGAGCCGCGCATAGGCATAGTGAGGACAGCGATGGGCGCTTGCGCACAAATCGCTGTCTTATTCGATACGCGGGGCGTAATCATCAAATTTAGTCAATTAAGCCCCGGCAGTCTTACGATAGCGGGGCTTAATTATCAAATATTGTGCGTAACGCCCCATACCTTGGTTTAAGGATACAGAGAAGCTTGTTCCTATCACCTGTGTCCACGCTGAGGCGGAAGGTTTCCAGCAGAAAAGGACTGTTCCCCCGGGCGTAGATGCGGCGGAGACTGTGAGATTTTCTTAGAAAGTGGTTAGCCGGTAAGCGACATGGATGGCAGCGTAAAGGCGGCCCCATCATGATGAGAAACACTTGACCACTTTCCTTTAGAAAATCCACAGTTGTAGCTAGCATCCGAGTCCGGGGGGCAGTCCTTTTCTGCGTGGGGGCTATGGCAACCCTACGTTACGAGCCATGTCCCCAATTCATAAATGTTTCGCAAAGGGCACTCCACATTTGTTGGCAGTTCTCTGCAATGAGCCACGCTATTCATAAGATTGTCAGCAAAAACGCTGCCAATCTTATGATCAATTTTCTGTTTTCATTCGTCGTTTCGCCTCATACATTTTGGCATCGGCCTCCCGGACCATATCGTCCATGGAACGAGGCATATTATGGGTCAGTACGGAATATCCCATGGCTACAGTAATGGGATGCTCGGAACCGTCAGGAAGCTTCAGAGTTCCCAGAGACGCTTCGAAATCTCTTTGCAACTTGAGAAATTCTTTTTCGGAATCGGATACGGTCGACAGGAATACGAACTCATCTCCGCCGATCCGGTAACATTTTCCTAAGGAACCGAGATGTGCCGACAGAGTATCCGCTACCCGGCGGATCATTTCATCACCGCTTTGGTGACCGTAGGTGTCGTTCACATATTTGAGGCTATTCACATCGTACAGTGCCAGCAACACATGAAAATTATGGGATGCGTCCAATCTTTTCAATTCTTCCATATAGGAAGTACGGTTCAGCAGGTCGGTCAGACCGTCGCGATAAGCCAGGCGGCTGAGCAGCTGCATGCGAACACCTTCCTGATAGTTGGTCATGAGGCGCAGGGTAACCTGGACTGCTTCCATGATCAGGAACATAAGCACACCGATCCGTGTGAAGAAGCTGGTCTCGGGAGCACTGCCGAACCATAGCAGCAGGATATCCAGTAGAACGCCAAAGCACAGACACAGAATTCCAAGGTTATGATATAGATTGTGCTTCAGATGCTGCCTTTGATTCTGATAAAACCCTTTGCCGATGGCATAGATAACAAGTGCGATCAGAATGCCAAAAGTAATATGGGTCAGACGAAGACTTTCATGGAAGTCCTTGAGACCGGTCAGATTCAGGCAGAAACGTATACTGAAATCCATGACACTGATTAGGCATACTGTCTGTACCATCACAGGGGAGTACTCTGTATACATTTTGCCAAGGTACAGAAACAGTGGAATGGTGATCAGCATCATAAAAAGTTCCGCAATTGTATGATAAATATGGCTGTTACGCAGGATCAGTTGCAGCATACGGTTATCTGCCAACATAAAGATACCGGTATTCAGAGCAAATAATCCCAGATAAAGCATCTCACTGCCGATGATGTGCTTCTTGTGTAATGGCAGATAAAACAGGATAAATGCCAGACCAAGATGGGCGATCAGGAAGCTGATGCCGAATCCGGGTGCTTTGTCGCGGATGCGGCTTATCAGGATATCTTCACTACGTCCCAGGTACATATGATTGATCTTGCCACTGCCGTCTCCGTAAGGATTATCGATCACCAGGGTGAGCGTGCGCCCGGAATCTTCCCGGTAGATGGGCAGAGAGACATAAGAGGCTCCCGGCGTCTTGCCGAAGAAAACTCCCTCCGGTCGTATGGCCTCATAGATCTGCCGGTCGTCTATCAGGATCGTGACATTGGAACTTTTATAAAAAAAGAAAAGTGCCATGTCGTGAGTCAGCGCAGGAAGCTTCTTGGTCACTGTGCAGGTGCCGCTGATATGGGAAAAATCAACAGGGCTTCCATCGGAGGTGGTCCAGCCTTCTGAAAAGTCAATATAATCCGATATTGCCGGCTCACGGTTCTGCCTGGGCAGACTGTAGTACAGTACCGTAAAAATCACAGAACACATGATCAGGAAAAACAGTCCACGTATAATGGAATATGAAGTTTTGTGATTGTTCGTGTTAGTATTCATATGAATTATATTATAGTAATTAGGTACCATAAAAGTCAATGCCTGTGTTGGTCAGATCAATGACTAAAGATAAAAAAAGTTGCAATGGGTGAAAAAGTATGCTATTGTGATTTTGTTGCCGCTTTAGTGCGGTAAAGATTTACTCTGGAGAGTCCTTCCACGGAAAGCAATTATCATATTTCCGTATAGAAGGCGCCGAAGGTGTACGGCAGTAAAGCTGCCAATCTCTCAGGCAAAAGGACAGAGCATCTATATGCTTATTCCCATTCTCTTCGGAAGAAATCAATCTACGATAGGACGTCACAAGAGGTGACGGAAGGAGAGGGAATATGTTAGACATGATTAGTAACTTTCTGACCACAGTGGATGATTTCGTCTGGGGCATCCCCCTGATCGTCCTCATTCTGGCTACCGGTCTTTTTCTTACAGCCAGACTTCATTTTTTGCAGATCACGAAGCTTCCCCATGCAATCAAACACTTAATTGCCAATGAAAAGTCGGGCGAAGACGGCGAAGTATCCAGCTTTGCGGCACTGTGTACGGCATTGTCCGCTACCATCGGAACCGGTAATATCGTTGGCGTGGCAACGGCTATTGTAGCAGGCGGCCCCGGAGCTTTGTTCTGGATGTGGATCGCTGCGCTGGTAGGTACGGCTACGAAGTATTCCGAGTGTCTGCTGGCGGTGAAGTATCGTGTGGTAGCAGAGGACGGACACATCATCGGTGGACCCTTCTACTATATCGAGAACGGTATGGGCAAGAGCTGGAAATGGCTGGCGAAGATCTTCGCTTTTATGGGTGTATGCGTAGGATTGTTCGGTATCGGAACCTTTACCCAGATCAACGGTATCACCAGTGCGGTACATAATTTCTTCGATGCAAATAATGCACATACCGTACAGCTCTTCGGCATGGACTATTCCTGGAGCGTGGTGATCTCCGGAATCCTTTTGACCATCTGCGTGGCACTGGTAGTTATCGGTGGATTAAAGCGTATCTCCACCGTGGCACAGGTCATCGTTCCTTTTATGGCAGTGACTTATGTAGTAGCCTGTCTGTTAGTATTGATCTTTAATGTAACGGCCATTCCGGCAGCTATCGTAACCATTGTACAGAGTGCGTTTGGTATGCGTGCCGTAGCCGGCGGTGCTTTGGGAGCGGTTATCATGGCAATGCAGAAGGGTATTGCGAGAGGTATTTTCTCCAACGAAGCCGGTATCGGTAGTGCACCGATCGCAGCGGCTGCAGCGCAGAACGACTCTCCTGCCAAACAGGGTCTGATCTCAATGATGGGTACCATCATTGATACTCTGATCATTTGTACCATGACCGGTCTTACGATCGTAATTACCGATTCCTGGAACGTAGGTCTGGACGGCGTGGATGTTACCACCAGAGCTTTCCAGCAGGGGCTGCCTTTTAACAGCTTTATTGCATCCTTTATCCTGATGGTATGCCTGGTATTCTTTGCATTTACCACGATCCTCGGTTGGGATTACTACAGCGAGAGATGCCTGGAATACCTGATCGGTCAGAAGCCGAAGGCAATCAAAGTATACCGTTGGATCTACATTGCCTGCGTATTCATCGGACCCTACATGACTGTTAAGGCAGTATGGACCATCGCAGATATCTTCAACGGTCTGATGGCGATCCCGAATTTTTTGGCCAATTTATTGCAACTTACTTACAGCCTGGCAGATACCCGCATCGTAGGTACTTTTCTGGGAGATAATGCCTTGGCGGCAGTGGGGGCCACGACGACGCTGAGCAATCTGATCGTACAATTCCTGATGGGAATGTGCAATGGCTTTGCTATTATTTCGGCACAGTGCTTCGGAGCGAAGGATATGGACAGATTGCGCAGATCCTTGGGCAATTCTCTGGTGCTTGGCCTATTGGCCGCTGTGGTACTGACGATAGGAGGGCTTGTATTTTTGCAGCCGATCCTCAGATTTCTGAATGTGCCGGAAAATCTGCTGAACACAGCAACACAGTATGTATCCGTGATCATAGCGGGACTTGTTGTTACATTACTATATGATGTATTAGCGGCGACCCTAAGAGCGATCGGAGATACCGTGACCCCGCTGATCGTGCTGGCGGTGTCGGTGGTGCTGAATATCGGAGGAGATCTGCTTCTGATCGTGGTGCTGCATATGGGAGTGCTGGGTGCCGCAGTTGCTACTGTGCTGTCGCAGCTGATCGCTGTGGTGGTGTGTGCGGTCTATCTGTGGGAAAAGTATGAAATTCTGCGGATACGTGTGGATGATCTGAAGCTGCAGGATGCCGGAATGCTCCGCAATATGTTAAGCTCCGGTCTTTCCATGGGATTCATGAGCTCGCTGGTCAATATCGGTACATTGACATTGCAGACCTCCATCAATAAGCTGGGACAGAATATTATCATTGCCCATACGGCAGCCCGCAAGATCTCCGAGATCTTCATGATCATGTTCAGCGTCTTCGGTCAGACAATGGCGACCTATTGCGGACAAAATCTGGGAGCGGGCAAAATCGAACGGATCCGCAGAGGAATCCTGTTGGCAACCGGTTATACCTGCATCTGGTGTACGCTTAATATTGTGACTGCTTATACCATCGGTGACTGGCTAGTATGGCTAGTCACCGGCAGTGAAAACCCGGAAGTGGTCTACAATGCAACGTTATATCTCAAGGTAGATACTTTGTTCTATTATGTGACGGCGGTAATCTGTATTGTGAGAAATGCCATGCAGGGGTTGGGAGAACGTATCGTACCGCTGATCTCCAGCTCTCTGGAAATGATAGGGAAAATTGTGATCGCGGCGACGCTGGTTCCCATGTTCGGATACCTGGGTGTCATCGCGGCGGAGCCTATTGTGTGGTTTATCATGATCATTCCGCTATTGATAAAGATACTGCGTATGCCGTTGTGGAAGCAGAAAACTTAACTGTTTCGTAAACAAAAGAGATATTTTCACTTAACGTTAAGGAAAAATGACCAAATTTAACAATAAAATACTTGTAATTTTGTCGAATTGTATTACTATATGGAAAATGTTACAATGAATTTACCGAGAAAATACTTAAACGTTTTCGAGATGGACCGAATGTGATAAAGTCTTTTACAGAAAGGCAGATGTGGTAAGTATGAAGAAGACAGAGAATAGGAAAACGAAAGTAAAAGGGAACAAAAAGCCATTTTTCACAATTTCGAAAAAGATACTGGCGTTGAGCCTTCTGCCGATGATCATTGTATGTGCACTAGTGGCTACGGTGGGGGCCAAAGCATTAGAGACCGGAATTGAGAAACAGATTGAGCAGTCTCTGCAGATCGTTGGTGTCAGTGTGGATGAAACCTACACGAATCTGTATGAAGGCGATTACACCAGAGATAAGGGAGGCAAGGTGCGCAAGGGCGGCACATCCATTTCCGGGGAGACACAGTTGATCGATGGATTGCAGGAGAAGACAGGCTTCCAGGTGTCTTTTCTGTATGGAAATATGCGTCTGATCACGACATTGACCAAGCCGGAAGGAGGACGTATTAACGGTACGGCGCTGGAAGACGATGTCTATGCACAGATTCAGACTGGGGAGGCTTTGTTCCTGACGGACTGCAACATTTCCGAGGTAGATTATTATGTATATTATCAGCCATTGATCAATTCTGATGGCTCTGTGATCGGTGCCATCGAAGTGGCGACGCCGATGCAGAATGTCAAGGATACAATCTCGATGCAGGTGAAGGATATTATTCTGATTGCTGTGGCATGTGTTCTTGTGGCGGCAACGCTGGTAAGCGTATTATCCCGTAGCATGGTGAAGACCATGAAGAAGACGAAGCATTTCCTAGGCAGGATCGTGAACGGAGAACTGGATGCAGAACCGGATGAAAAGCAGTGCCGTAAAAAGGATGAACTTGGAGATGTATATCGTATTTCTGTAAAACTGCAAAAAACTCTCCGTTCGATCGTAACAGAGATCAAGGATTCCGCGGATGATCTGACAGCATCTTCCAACAAACTGATCAAGATGGCACAGGATACCCAGGAATCTGTGAATGATGTATACCATGCTGTCGGCGAGATATCAGACGGCGCAAGGAATCAGGCCAATGAGACAACGGATGCTAATGAAAATGTAGTGCGTATCGGCGAGCAGATCGAATATATATCTGAGGAAGTAAAATCTCTGACGGATTATGCCGGCAGGATGGCAGAAGCAGAGAAAGCCTCCGAAGAGATCATGAAGGAACTGAACGGCTCCAACGAGAGCACCAAGGAATCTGTCCTGCGGGTAGCGGAACAGATTACGGATATGAACGGAGCAATTCAGAATATCACCAAGGCAGTATCCATGATTCAGGATATTGCGGACGAGACAGATCTGCTGTCACTGAATGCCAGCATTGAAGCAGCCAGAGCCGGAGAAGCGGGAAGAGGTTTTGCAGTGGTAGCAGAGCAGATCAGCAAGCTGGCTGACCAGTCTAAGCGCTCCGCAACCGAGATCGAGCAGATCATCCAAAATATCATGGAGTCTTCCGGCAGAATGGTGGAGATCATGGGTGAAGTGGAAGCCAACATGAATCACCAGCAGAGCAAGTTAGAGGAGACCGGTGTGAAGACTGCGGCAGTAGCGGATGGTGTGGAGAATTCCCTGCAGCATATCGGCGGTATCCGGGAGAAGATGGATGTCTTAGGACAGTCCGGAAGCGCGATCCGTGATGTAGTGGAAGGATTGTCGGCAATCTCCGAACAGAATGCAGCATCCGCAGACAGTACCATGCAGGCGGCTCATGGCATGAGTGATACCATGACAGAACTGATGAATTCTTCTGAGAACCTGTTGGCATTAGCGGATAAGCTGGAAAAGGTACTGGATGTTTTCAAGGTATAAAGAGGGTGCTGGAAGCTGTCCGGCAGGGAGATAACATATAAATGACAGAAAATGCAGTCCGTTTTTCATAGAAAACCGGACTGCATTTTCGTGTGCTTTATTGACGGGGATACCATCATGAATTACAATATAAGGGATGTGAGGAATTACGTTATGAATTTAAGGTCTTTCACCCACTTATAAGCAAGCTCATATGGGCTTAGACTTTTTGAGCCTGGCATAATATCATACGGGAGAGAAGGAGAATGCAAATGAAAGAGTTGGAACGAAGTAACCGGGTGGCCATGATAGCACATGGTGTGATCAATGCATGTATGCTTTTCATTAGCGTGATCGGATTCGCTAATCACACAGTGTCGGCTCCGATATTGGCAGTGCTGATGCTTCTGGGAATCATACCGGTTCTTGCGGAATTAATTTGTTGGAAGAGGGATCATGCGACAAAAGCTATAAAACACCTGTCACTGATCGGATTTGCACTGTTTTATACGGTGCTGCTTTTTACGGCACAGTGCAATATGGTGTATGCATTTGTAATTCCCATGATGTTTGCAGTCATGCCTTATCATGATGTCAAGGCATTTGCACTTATTAATGTGGGGACGGTGGTAGAGAATATCCTGGTGGTGCTCCTGGGAGCCACACAAGGGGGATTTGGCTATCTGGGGCAGGACGCAGGATTTATACAGATTTCGGTAATGATTCTGCTGTGCATTACATCCATCTATGCTACCATATCCAACCAGAAGAACACCGATGAAAATATAGAGAGCATTACAGCTGCGCAGGACCGCGCGGAAGCAACCTTGCGTGAAGTCATGGAAATGAGCAGCCGGATGGAGACTTCAGTAGCTGATATCACAGCGGAATTGAATAAACTGGAAACTGCTTTTGACAGTACCAAAACAGCCATGGAGGAGGTGTCTGCAGGTTCCGGGGAGTCTGCAGCGGCGATTCAGCAGCAGACGTCCCAGACGGAGGCTATTCAGGAAAAAGTAAATACTGTGGGTGAAGTGGCAGAGACGATCGGAAGCAATATGGAACATACGATAGAAATGCTGGATGCCGGAAAAGAAGAGATGACAGGTCTGAAGGAGCAGGCAGAGGATTCTGCAAGAAACAGTGAACTGGCGGCACAGAAGCTGGAAACGCTGGATCATTATATGCAGGAGATGCATTCCATCGTGGAAATCATCAGCAAAATAGCTAATCAGACCAGTCTTCTGGCGCTGAATGCCAGTATAGAAGCAGCCAGAGCCGGTGAAGCCGGCCGCGGTTTCTCCGTAGTGGCGACGGAGATTTCGGGAATGGCCACCCAGACAAAGGATGCTACCGGCAACATCGCGGAGTTGATCCAAAATGTATCCGGAGCGATTGGAGAAGTGGTGACGGTCATCCGTCAGATGATAGACGGCATCGGCAGCCAAAGGGAAGGAACGATGCGCGCGGCGGACAGTTTCACGGCAATTGAAGACAGCAGCTATACGATCGTGGATAATCTGGGTGAGATGCTTCAGACAGTAGAAGCTCTGAAAACAGCCAACCAGGAGATCGTGGATTCCATTCAGACAATCTCAGCGACTACGGAAGAAGTGTCTGCCCATGCCAGTGAGACACTGGAAGCGGAAGAGAGAAACAGAGAGATTCTGCAGAAAATTACTGAAAATATGAATTCTATGGTAAAAAAATAAGTAACGGTTCCTGTGACAGAACGGAACAATACCGGTCACATCCGACACTGGGGTATCGCCCGGCGGGTTCTAAGGCAGAATTTGAGACCGGAGAGATGCTGAAGACAGAAATGGAAAAAATCGGACTGTCTGAGGTTACAAAGGATGCTGTGACAGTAGACGGCTGGGAATTTCATAAGGCAGCGTTAAGCTACACGAATGTGGCCGGGGAGACCGTGTCAGCAGAGCTGGGAGCCTATCAGACAACCTTTGTCACCGATGGCCCGAAGGAATTTTCCATGATGTATCTGGGAAAAGGAACGGAGACGGACTATCATGGAAAAGATGTCAGGGATAAACTGGTATTGGTGGAGATTAACCAGAGAGATGAGTGGTGGATCAATTATCCGGTATACCAGGCACATCTGAAAGGAGCCGCAGCCCTGATCGCAGTGCAGAGCGGCGGCTACGGTGAAATCGACGATGAAGCTCTGAATGCACAGGATATCGCCGGACCGGAGGATGCTCCCGCTTTTTCCATTTCCAGAAAAGATGCGGCAGGCCTGTTGGAGCTGCTGCGTGATCAGGAGGAAATAACGGTCACCTTTGATGCGGAATCCAGGGTGACCAGAAACTGCACGACTTATAATATTGTGGGTAAGATTCCCGGGAAACATCCGGACCGCATGGTGCTTTTGTCTGCACACTATGATTCCTATTTTGACGGATTCCAGGATGACAATACAGCGGTCGCCTTGATGTTTGGTATTGCAAAGGCGTTGCGGGACAGTGGTTTTCAACCGAACAATACCATTGTGATCTGTGCCATGGCATCCGAGGAATGGGGCGTGGTGGATTCCAATTTCGACTGGTCTACGGGAGCTTATGAGCAGATATTCACCGCACATCCCGAATGGGTGGGCAAGGTGATCGCAGATCTGAACTTTGAGCTTCCTGCGTTAGCGCATGGTACCAGAGCGAGGATCCGCAGCTGCTATGAATACGTCAGCTTTCTGGAGGAATATCTTGCGGATCTGCCGAATCTGACGATAGCCTATCCGGAAGAGACAGCAGTGACATCTCCGATCGAGACCTGGTCGGATGATTTTTCCATGGCGATCGCAGGTGTACCGTCCATGGTAAATGATTTCACCGGCGGAAGCTTTATGGAGACCCACTACCATTCCCAGTTTGACAACGATGAGTTTTATGATGAACAGGTATATCGTCTGCATCACGAGCTGTTTGCTCTGCTGATCCTGGCGCTCGATGAAACGGCAGTGGTACCGTTGCAGTTTTCACCGGTGGTGCAGCGGATTCGCAAGGGCTTGGAACAGTGTCGGGAGATCTGCTACCGCGCCGATGTGGCGGGGCAGCTGGGAGAGAAAAAACGGGTTTTGCTTGAAAAAATTGAGGAACTGGAGATTTTAAGTGACCGGGCACTTAGAAGATGCCGGGAGGAATATGAAGCGGTAGAGGAATACAACCGTAACTACAAACAGTTGCTTAGAGATGGAAAATACGACGAGGCGGAGAAACTTTTCCGGCAGATCAGACCGCTGGAACAGAAGCTGCTCGCAAGGTTCCAACAGGAGCAGGACGCTTTTGTGCGGATTGACTGGTACGGAAATGTGTTGTATCCTCATGAGATATGCAGTGCAAATCTGAGACTTCTGGGCGGAGCGGTGAGAAATCTGAAGGAACAGAGACTTTCCTCCGTACTTCGTAAGCTTTATCAGGTAGACAACAATGCCTATGCCTTTAATTTTGATGAAGAAGTATATAGGCATTTTACGGATTATGTATTCCATCAGCCGAAGGATCGCCTGAAATGGGGTTACGGAAGGCTGCCGGAGCATGAAAATCTATATGGAACGGTCAAGCAGCTTCTACAAAAAGAAAAACAACTGGAGATGTTGACAGGATCCGGTATGAAGGAAATGGACTACCGGGAAGAAATTACCAGCCTGGAGCATGCATGCAGCAAGCTTGTGGTCAGCCTGATGAATATCGTGCAACAAATGGAGAGATCTGTGACAGAGATATTCGAATTGTAATGATGGCGAGAGCAGAGCACGGAACGATCCACAGACAACAAAGCTGGGGACTGACATCATCATAATAAGGAGATAACAGTAAATACAATTATGGAAAGTGATAAGTTATATCGTGTGCAGAAGGAAGACCTTCCGAAAGTGGAGAAAATGCTGAATCAGTGCTTTGCACACGATCCGTTGTACGAGACGCTGATTCCGGATCCGGAAGTCCGTAAAAATCTGATGCCGGAGCTGTTTAAATGTGACATGGATGAATTTTATGCGACCTGTGAGATCTTCGCAGACAGCGCGGATCTGAACAGTGTATTGGTGGTATCGGATGAAGCGGAGCCGTACAATGTATTTCAGTTCTATTTTACAGAGGCCATGGCTGCTTTACAGACGGATTCCTATCTGATCAAGGAGGATCCTTCGTTAAAGACATTTCGGAATTTTATGAAGGGTGAGGATTATCTGAATTCCAGCTGGACGGATCAACTGCATCAGAATCAGCGTCTGCATATCATTTATCTGGCGGTGGATCCATCCATGCAGCATCATGGGATCGCGGCGGAACTTCTGGAGGAAGCCATTGGCTATGCCCAGAAGCACAAGCTGATGATCTCCCTGGAGACTCATAATCCAAAAAACGTGGAATTTTATGAAAAATTTGGATTCAAGGTATATGGTGTGATGGAGAAGAATTTCCCGTTAAAGCAATACTGTCTGATCCGTGAAGTACAGTAATATTGCTGAAAATTTCAGAAAAATCCGGAAACGCAACTGCCGGTTGACAAAATTTCAAGGGCACTTGGTAGTTGTCAACCGGCTCTTTTGTTATGATTTTCCTATGTCGACGATCTATGTGTGCACAAGAAAACATTAATAAAAGAAGGAGAGAATGAAAATGATCCTGTCAGAAAAAATAATAATGTTGCGTAAGAAATATGGGTGGTCCCAGGAGGAACTGGCAGAACGCCTGGACATTTCCAGACAGTCTGTATCCAAATGGGAGAGCGGAGCCTCAATCCCGGATCTGGAACGTATTGTCAGTATGAGCCAGTTGTTCGGAGTTACTACGGATTACCTATTAAAAGATGAAATGGAAGAGACGGAATTCACCGATGGAATGACACCGGAGATCACAGAGGGCAAAGTGATCACGGTGGAGGAAGCCAATACGTTTCTGGAAGCTACGAAAAAATATGCTGCCCGGATTGCTCCGGCGGTATCCTTATGTGTGCTCTCTCCTGTTGTATTGTTGTGGTTGTTGGGAATGGCAGGTGCCAAAAGAGGAGCGGTTACAGAAAATGTCGCAGGAGGAATCGGTCTCATCGTACTGTTACTGATGGTGGTAGTTGCGGTAGCGGTATTTCTTCTCACCGGAATCCCGTATAATAAATATGAATATCTGGAAAAAGAAAAGCTGACATTGCAATATGGGGTGTCCGGAATCGTGGAGAAAGCAAAAGAAACATTTGCGGGAACCTACCGGATCTGCATAACCCTGGGTGTTGTATTGTGTATTCTGGGAGTGGTACCGTTGCTGGCAGTATCTATTTTTTTCGGGAATAATGGTTATGCGGTAATCCTTGCTACGGATGCTTTGCTCATTGTAGTGGCGATCGCTGTATGGCTGTTCGTGTGGTCCGGTATTATCTGGGGCGGTTATCAGAAATTGCTTCAGGAGGGGGATTATACTGTGGAGAATAAGGCAGTTAACCGGAAGTATGAGCATGTGACAGCAATTTACTGGTGTGTCTGGACAGCGCTTTATCTGGCCATCAGCCTGCCGACAATGCGTTGGGACATTACCTGGGTCGTATGGCCTGTGGCCGGAGTATTGTATGGGGCACTTCTGGCGTTTCTGAAGATAAAGAATCGGAAAGCAGAGCGCAAATGAGCGGATTGCACGGGGAAATACGGACGGCGTGAAAAAGGAGCGGAATATATGACAGTGGTATGCCTTGCGATACTGGCAGGAATTTTCTGGGGAGATTTTTTCTTAAAAAATTATATAGAGTCGCATGTGGACGAGCGGGAAGAACGAGAGATCTGCAGGGGGAAACTTCTGATCCGCAAGCATCACAACAAAGGCATGATGCTCAATGCCGGACAGAAGAGAAGGCGTCTGGTGGCTGTTGTTTCACTGGCGTTTACACTGATATTGACCGTTGTCTTTATCGTGAGTCTGGGACATCGAGGCAACAATTTGCTGCGACTGGGACTATCGCTGTTGCTTGGTGGTGCCTTCAGCAATACCTATGACCGCCTTCGCAGAGGTTATGTGGTGGATTATGTGAGCTTCCCGGTGAAATGGCAGGCGTTCCGCAAGATCGTATTCAACTGCTCAGATTTCTGCATTATCATCGGTGCGTTGCTATCGGCGCTTGGAATGCTGTAAATTGAAAGTTAGTGAAATAATCCCGTAGCCCTTGGCAGGGTATAAGAAACGCGGCACGCTCGCGCTCTGTCGCAGAGCGTAGCGGTACATAAGCGGTCATAATAC
>QWCY01006413.1_pt1 | contig 15813 bp, 15 predicted proteins | sample 1972631 | NCBI WGS metagenome assembly QWCY01 (sample SAMN09866696, study PRJNA288562) | Human gut metagenome isolate pre1_stool, whole genome shotgun sequencing... | isolation source: gut | host: Homo sapiens | place: USA: California
CAGGGCCGACGCCGGGGTAGTCGAGACCGGCGGAGATGGAATACACCGGCGCGATCTGACCGTACTCGTCCTGGCAGAAGTAGGACTTCATGCCGTGGAATATGCCGAGCCTGCCGGTCGAGATGGTCGCGGCGGTCTCAAGCGTGTCGATGCCGCGGCCCGCGGCCTCAACACCGATGAGGCGCACAGCAGGATCGTCGATGAAATGGTAAAAGCTGCCGATGGCGTTCGAGCCGCCGCCGACGCACGCGACCACGGCATCGGGCAGACGTCCTTCCTTTTCGAGCATCTGCTGCTTGATCTCGCTTGAGATGACAGACTGAAAATCGCGTACGATGGTGGGGAAGGGGTGTGGCCCCATGACAGAGCCGAGACAGTAGTGCGTGTCGCTGATGCGCGTCGTCCACTCGCGCATGGCTTCGGACACGGCGTCCTTGAGCGTGGCGGTACCAGAGTTGACGGGCACGACCGTCGCGCCGAGAAGGCGCATGCGGTAGACATTCAGCGCTTGGCGGATGGTGTCCTCCTTGCCCATGAAAACGACGCACTCCATGCCCATCAGCGCCGCGGCGGTGGCGGTCGCCACGCCGTGCTGGCCCGCGCCGGTCTCGGCGATCAGGCGCGTTTTGCCCATCTTTTTCGCGAGCAGCGCCTGACCGAGCACGTTGTTGATCTTGTGCGCGCCGGTGTGGTTCAGGTCCTCGCGCTTTAAGTAGATCTTCGCGCCGCCGAGGTCCTTTGTCATCTTCTCCGCGTAGTAAAGACGCGAGGGACGGCCCGCGTAGTCGTTCAAAAGCTGCATCAGCTCATGTTGAAAATCGGGGTCGGCCTTGTAGTAGTTGTAGGCCTCCTCAAGCTCGATGATGGCGTTCATCAGCGTTTCGGGGACGTACTGTCCGCCGTGCACGCCAAAGCGCCCGTTCGGATTCGACATGCCTTAGCCCTCCTTGCGCGCGGCGGCAACGAACGCTGCCATTTTGCTTTCGTCTTTGACGCCGTCCGTCTCGATGCCGGAGCTCACGTCCACGCCGTAGGGGTGCAGCGCGGCGATGGCGTCCGCGACGTTGTCTGGGTCGAGCCCGCCGGCGAGGAAATAGGGCCGCTGCACGCTCCGGACGAGGCTCCAGTCGAATGTCTTGCCCGTGCCCGCGCCGGAGTCGAGCAGCACGAGGTCGGCGGCGCAGTTTTCGATGGCGGGGAGGTCGGCTTCGCTTTTCACCTTGAACGCGCGGAAGATGGGCTTGTCCGTCAGTGCGCGCAGGCGCGCGATGTAGTCGTCGTCCTCGCTGCCGTGGAGCTGCGCGACGTCGATGACGCCGTGGTCTAAGAGCTCTGCCACGGCCTCGACCGGTTCGTTGACGAACACCCCAGCGGCCAGAATGCCGGGGGCAAGCAGCGATTTGAGTGCTGCTGCCTGCTCGGGGGACACATAGCGCTTGCTCTTTTTGGCAAAGACGAAGCCGACGAGGTCGGGCTTCAGCTTGTTGACGGCGGCAATGTCGCTCTCGCGCGACAGGCCGCAGAGTTTCACCTTGGTCATAAGTTACCTCTCAATTCCGCGAGCCGTCTGACCTTGTCAGGGGCCCGCATCAGTGTTTCGCCGATCAGCACCGCGTCGGCACCGATCGAGCGGAGCGCGGCGACGTCCTGCGTGCTCTGCACGCCGGACTCGGCCACGTAGACCGCCTCCGGCGGGATGCGGTCGCGCAGCCGCGCGGCGTTGGAAAAGTCGACGGAAAAATCCTTCAGATTGCGGTTGTTGACGCCGATGATCTTCGCGCCCGCCGCGACGGCGGAGCGGATCTCGTCCGCGTCGTGCGTCTCCACGAGCGCGGAGAGACCGAGTTCGTCGCAGACGGCGAGATATTGCGCGAGCGTCTTCGTGTCCAGCAGCGCGCAGATCAGCAGCACGCAGTCCGCGCCCATCAGGCGGGACTGATAGAGCTGGTAGTCGCTGACGGTGAAGTCCTTGCGCAGCATCGGCGTTGAGACGGCGGCGCGAATTTCGCGGAAGATGTCGTCCGAGCCCAAAAACCACTTGGGTTCTGTCAGGCACGAGATGCAGTCCGCACCGGCGGCCTCGTAATCGCGCGCGATGTCGAGATAGGGAAAGTCCCGCGCGATGACGCCCTTGGAGGGCGAGGCCTTTTTCACCTCGCAGATGAAGGACAGATCATCTTTTTTGAGCGCGTCGTAAAAGCGCGCGCCGTTCGCGCGGCCCTTTTCGCGGCACATCGCCTGTAAGATATCAAGGCTCATGTTCTCGCTGTCTGCCAGCACGCGCTCGCGGGCGTGGGCGGCCAGCTCGTCGAGGATGCTCATGCGTTCGCCTCCGCGCGGTTGCTGACGGCGATGAAGCGCTCGAGCGTTTCAAGCGCCTTGCCGGAGTCGATGAGCTCGGCGGCGAGGGCGATGCCGTCCTTCATGCTCTCCGCCTTGCCGCCGATGTAGAGCGCCGCGCCCGCGTTCATCAGCACCGCGTTGCGCTTGTGGCCCTTTTCGCCCGACAGGATGGCGCGGGTGATGGCAGCGTTTTCCTCCGGTGCGCCGCCCTTGAGGTCGTCCTTGGTGCAGCGGTCAAAGCCGAAGTCCTCGGGTGTGATGACATAGCTCTTGTACCAGCCGTCACGAATTTCGCATACGCTCGTCGGCGCGCTGAGGGAAATTTCGTCGAGCTTGTCCTGTCCGTAGACGACCATGCCGCGCTTGACGCCAAGGCTCACGAGCACGCGCGCGAGCGGCTCGACAAGGTACTCGTCGTACACGCCGAGCAGCTGCATTTTCGGCGAACCGGGGTTCGTCAGCGGTCCCAAGATGTTGAACACCGTGCGGAAGCCCAGCTCCTTACGGATCGCGCCGACGTATTTCATCGAGCTGTGGTACTTCTGCGCAAAGAAGAAGCACATGCCGACCTCTTTTAAGAGCTCCACGCACTGCTCGGGGCTCTGCTGGATGTTGACGCCGAGCGCTTCGAGGCAGTCCGCCGTGCCGCACTGGGACGAGGCGGCGCGGTTGCCATGCTTGGCGACCTTCATGCCGCCCGCCGCCGCGACAAGGGCGGAGGTGGTGGAAATGTTGAAGCTGTGGGCGTTGTCGCCGCCGGTGCCGACGATCTCGAAGATGTCCATGCCGGTGTCGACCTTTGTGGCGTGGTCGCGCATGGCGGCGGCGCAGCCTGCGATCTCATCGGTCGTCTCGGCGCGGGCGCTCTTGGTCGAGAGGGCCGCGAGGAACGCTGCGTTCTGGGTGGGGGTGGTCTCGCCGCTCATGATCTCGTTCATCACGGCGTAGGCTTCGTCATAACTGAGATCGCCCTTGTTGACGATCTTCACGATGGCTTCTTTGATCATGGTTTCAATTCTCCTTCAAAAAGTTTTCCAGCATGGTTTTGCCGTTCGGCGTCATAATGGATTCGGGATGAAACTGCACCCCGTAGATGGGATAGTCTGTGTGCTGCACGGCCATGATCTCGCCGTCGTCTGTGACGGCGGTGACTTTCAGGCAGTCCGGCATGGTGGCGGCGTCGGCCGCGAGGGAATGGTAGCGCGCGACGGGCGCGGTCTTGGGGCAGTTTTGGAAGAGCCGCGAGCTTGTGTCGAAGTGGACGAGCGACTGCTTACCGTGCATTAGCTCTTTGGCATAGGTCACGGTCGCACCGAAAGCGGCACAGATGGCCTGATGCCCGAGGCACACGCCGAGCGTCGGGATGCGGGGCGAGAGCGTCTTCACAACGTCGATGAGAACGCCTGCGTCTTCGGGCCGCCCGGGGCCGGGGGAGAGGATGATGCGCGCGGGATGCAGCGCGTCGATCTCTTCAATGCGCAACTCGTCGTTGCGGATGACGCGGATGTCTGGATCGATCGCGCCAACGAGCTGGTAGAGGTTATAGGAAAAGCTGTCGTAATTGTCGATCAAAAGGATCATAGGTCTTCCTCCTGCGCAAGCGTCAAGGCGCTGACCACGGCCTTCGCCTTGTTGATGCATTCCTGATACTCTGTTTCGGGGACGGAATCTGCCACGATGCCCGCGCCGCTGCGGACGAACACGCGCCCGTTTTTCTTGTAGGCGATGCGGATGGCGATGCAGGTGTCCATGTTGCCGGTGAAGTCGATGTAGCCGATGGCCCCGCCGTAAATGCCGCGCTTGTTGTTCTCAAGCTCACCGATGAGCTGGCAGGCGCGGATCTTCGGCGCGCCGGAGGGCGTTCCGGCGGGGAGCACGGCCTCAATGGCGTCAAGCGCGTCGCGGTCATCGCGAATCTCGCCGCGCACGGTGGAGCCGATGTGCATCACGTGGGAGTAGCGCTCGATGGAGTGCAGCTTTTCGACCTGCACCGTGCCGAATTTGCTGACCTTGCCGAGGTCGTTGCGCCCGAGGTCGACGAGCATGTTGTGCTCGGCAAGCTCCTTTTCGTCGTGCAGCAGGCTCTCTTCAAGCGCCTTGTCCTCCACGTCCGTTTTGCCGCGCGGACGGGTCCCCGCGAGGGGGAAGGTGTGCAGCACGCCGTCTTTGAGCTTGACGAGCGTTTCGGGCGACGCGCCCGCGACCTCAACGTCGGTGCCGGAAAAGTAGAACATGTACGGCGAGGGATTGATGGTGCGCAGCACGCGGTAGGTATCGAGCAGGCTCCCCTCGAACGGTGCGCTCAGGCGGTTCGAGAGTACGATCTGAAAGATATCGCCCTCGCGGATGTGGTGCTTGGCGGTTTCGACCATCGCGCAGAACTGCTCTTTGGAGAAGAGCGGCGTGACTTCGCCTGCCTTGTTGTAGCCGACCTCGACGTCGCTGAGCGCCATGTTGACGATGAGCACGATCTTCTGCCGCACATGATCGAAGGCGATGACCTTGTCAAAGAGCATCAAATCGACATCCTTGAAGCTGTCCTCGTCCTGCTCGCCGCAGCGGACGCTCGGCTCGCTGTATTTGAGATAATCGTAAGAAAAATCCCCCACGAGCCCGCCGGTGAAGGAGGGGAGGTAGTCGAAGCGGGGGCTTCTGCAGCTTGATAGCAGCTCACGCAGGTATTGGGACGGATCGTCCGTGCGGACGGTGAGGCCGCCAGCCTTCATTTTGCCGTCAATGCACGTGATCTCGAGCTTTGGGTCGAAGCCCAAAAACGTGTAGCGGCCCCAGCGGTCGTCCGCCTGCGCGGATTCGAGCATGTAACAGTGGGTGGACACGTTCTTGAGGATGCACATCGCTTCGATGGGGGTGATGAAGTCGGAAAGAATTTCGTAGCTCAGCGGGAGCACGTCGTACTGCTGCGTCGCGGCGATGTCTTTGACGGTTTCGAGCGGTGGTAGGATATGCATGAGTGACCTCCTGAAAAAGAAAAGCTCCTTTGGCGTTCTGCCAAAGGAGCTTATTGCGCAAACAAAAGCGCCCCCGACAGAACGGTACAGTCTGTCAAGGACGAATGCGATACGAGAGAAACGAACGATCCGCGGTGCCACCTTGAATTCACGGTTACCCGTGCGCTTGGCGGAGATACCATCATATCTCCCGGCAACTGACGTATGCCAACACGTTGCAGGATACTCTGCGCATAAAACGCATTTCGCTGCACCCTCAGCGGTCCATTTGACAATGTGTATCTTGCCTGATTTTCAGCATCGCAGGCTCTCTGTGAAGGCATCACTGCCGTTATCTCCGCTTCAACGGTTTGCGGTATTAACTTGGGATGACCGGTTCGGGATGCTCGGGATGCTCCATGAGCAGTTTTTCCGCCCAGGACATGTTGTACCAGCGGCCAAACTTGCAGCCGCTGCGCGTGAACACGCCGATGCGGCGGAAGCCCATGTGCTCATGGAAGCGGATGCTGTTGTCCGTTAAATATTCGTCGTCCGCCCCCTGCGGCTCGCCGATGCAGGCATAGAGATTGTAGATGTTCTGAGCGAGCGACAGCTCCTCAATCGCGCGGTAGAAGCGCTTGCCGAGACCGTGCTTGCGCGCGTCGGGGGCGAGATAGATCGTCGACTCTGCACAGTGGTCGTAGGCCTTACGCGCGATGAACGTGTGCGTATAGGCGTAGCCGAGGAGCTGGCCATTTTCATCCTCCGCGACGAGATAAGGGTATTTGCGCGAGATATCCGCGATGCGGCGGCGGAATTCGTCGAGCGACGGTACGTCGTATTCAAACGAGATGGCCGTCTTTTCGACGTACGGCGCGTAGATGCTCAGAAGCGCGGGAGCGTCGTCAAGCGTGGCGAGGCGGAAGCGGAACGCAGGAGAAGACATAGAGTCACCTTTCAAATCCGTGCACCCAGTCAGAGCGCAGGTAATAAATGAGATAGATGGTGGAGCTGATCGCCCAGGTGAGGGGATACGCCCAGTAGATGTAGCCGATCTCGCCGATGAAGTGGACGACGAGCATGATGTAGATGATGCGGATGACGCACCAGACGGAGAGCATGATCATCATCGGCACGACCGCGCGGCCCGCGCCGCGGCAGACCGCCGCGATAGAGTGCGAAAACGCCAGCAGGCAGTAGAACAGTGCCACCGTGCGCGCCTGTTGCACGCCGAGGGCGACAACGCCGGGGGTGCTGTCGAAAAGGGAAATGAGCTGACTTGCCCAGATGTAATAGCACAGGCCGATGAGCTCGGCCATCACGACGGCGATGATGATACAGAACCGCGCGCCGCGCTTGGCGCGGTCATACTGCTTGGCGCCGAGGTTCTGACCAACGAACGTGGTGCAGGCCATCGTGAAGCTCGTGATGGGCAGAAAGGCGAAGCCTTCGATCTTGCAGTGCGCGCCGTAGGCCGCCATCGCGAGCATGCCGAACGAGTTGATCTGCGACTGAACGATGACATTGGCAAGGCCAATGACACAGTTCTGGATGCCGGAGGGGAGACCGTATCGCACGATCTCGCCGAGCATGCCGGTGTGGAAGCGGATGTTGCGCGGCGTGACGGTGTAGACCTCGCCCTTTTTGAGCAGGTGGATGAGGCAGAGCACGCAGCTCGTCCCCTGGGAGAGGACAGTCGCCACTGCGGCGGACCAGACGCCCCAGCGGAACGCGCCGATGAACAGCAGGTCGAGCGCGATGTTGACGAGCGACGAAATGATCAGATAGTGCAGGGGCCTCCGGCTGTCGCCGAGGGCGTTAAGAATGCTCGTGCACATGTTGTAGAGCACCGTTGCCAGCACGCCGAGGAAGTAGTAGCGGAAGTATTCGACCGCCTGCGGCATGACCTGCGCGTCGGTGTTCATCCAGGCCAAAAACGTCGGCGTGAGGAATACGCCGATGAGCGTCAGCAGTGTGCCCGACACGATACCGAACGCCAGGTTCGTGTGGACGGCGCGCGAGACGTTTTCATAGTCGCCCGCGCCGAAGTACTTTGAGATCGCGACGCCCGCGCCCATGGCCGTGCCGATAAAGAGGCTTGTGAGCAGCATGATGAGCGTGCCGGACGAGCTGACAGCGGCAAAGGCGTTCGTGCCGAGGTATTTGCCCACAATGAACGCGTCCGCCGTGCTGTATAGCTGCTGGAAGACCTGACTGATGAAGATCGGCAGCGCAAAACGCAAGATCAGCGAGACGGGGCTGCCCTCCGTCATGTTCTGCACGGTTTGCCTTGCCGGAACTGTCTGCGCCATGCGCACCTCTCTTTCTCTGTCCCGCGGCGGGACGAATCTTTCATTTTTTGACGAAAAAGGAAAAGCGCCGCAGGAGCGGTGCTTTTCCTCAATTCCTGAAGAAACAGCAGATGAAAATTCTACAAAATCTTGACAGGTCCATTATATAGTTGTGTGGAACGAAAGTCAACCTTGCCGTTTACAGCACAAGGTTCAAAAGTGCAGGCGTGACGTACGTCTCGATGAGCGCGGCCACCAGCAGCAGCGGCACAGAGAATGTCAAAAAGACGCGGATGCAGTCCAGCACACGGCGGAAAAAGGGAGTATCGCTCTTTTTGAGGATCCGTTCCGTCCCCGTGCGGCAGATGAGAAGGCCCAGCGCGCAGGATAAGATCAGCGCGGACAGCTCAAAAATGCCGTGGGGCAAAACGCCGAGAACATACACACCGAGACCGATGCCCTGCTGCTGATAGATGGCGGCGAACGCGCCGAGCATCAGCGCATTCGTGCCGAGCGCGAGCGCACTGAGCGGCAGGAACGGGATGAGCCCGTAGAGCATCGAGAGGAGGGACGCTGTGATGTTGTTGAAAAACAGCGTCGCCATCATCTGCGACTGGGGAACATCGTCGGTAAGTCCCAGCTGCTCGATCTGTGCGGCGAAGTTTTGAAGGATCTGCTGCGCCATATCGGGGAAGAGCATCCCTGCAGCAAAGCCAAGAAGCACCAGCACGCCGAACGCGGCGGCGGTGTTCAAAAATTCCCGCTTGATGAGATCGCGCGAGAGCGTAGGGCAGAGTTCGAAGATCATGCCAGCTTGGCGATACCGGCCTTGACGCGCTCGATCGTCTCCTCACGGCCGAGGATATGGCAAATTTCGACAGCGCCGCCGGGCGTGACGAGCTTGCCCGCAACGGCGATGCGCAGCGGCCACATGAGCGTCGCGTTCTTCACGCCGAGCTCCTCGGCGAATGAGACGAGCATGTCATGGATGGCATCATTCGTCCACTCAGGAAGGCTCTCGAGCTTGGGCAGGACCTTATTGAGCATGTCGAGCGAGACCTCGCTGTTGGTCTTGGACTTCTTGTTCGTGTAGAACTCAACGCCGTACTCGGGAAGAGCATCGAAGAAGTCGACCTTTTCGGGAATATCGGTGAGCTTTTCGCAGCGGGCCTGTAAGAGTGCTGCGATCTCACCGACGGAGTACGCTTCGTTCTTGACGGCCTGACGGATGTAAGGCTCGGCAACTTTACAGAATTCCTCGGGCGGGAGATTGCGCAGATAATTCGCGTTGAAATACGTCAGCTTTTCGATGTCGAAAATGGCAGGGGACTTGGAGATGCCGCCGATGTCGAACGCCCCCACCAGCTCGTCGAGCGTGAAGAACTCCTGCTCGCTCTGCTCGCCGCGCGGCGACCAGCCGAGCAGCGCCACATAGTTGAGGATGGCGGGCGTCAGGTAGCCCTGCGCCTTGAGGTCTTCATAGCTCGGGTCGCCGTTGCGTTTACTCATCTTATGCTGCGCGTCGCGCATGACGGGGGAGCAGTGCACGTAGGTCGGCACCTCCCAGCCGAAGCCCTCGTAGAGGAGGTTGTACTTCGGGGCGGAGGAGAGATATTCGCTGCCGCGCACGACATGGGTGATGCCCATGAGGTGGTCGTCGATGACGTTGGCAAAGTTGTAGGTCGGCAGACCGTCGCGCTTCAAGAGTACCTGATCGTCGAGCGTCTTATTCTCCACCGTGATGTCGCCAAAGCTCGCATCGTGGAAGGTCGTGGTGCCGTCCTTCGGGATACGCTGGCGAATGACGTAGGGCTCGCCCGCGGCAACGCGCGCCTTGGCCTCTTCGAGCGGCAGGTCGCGGCAGGGATCGTCCGCGCGGTCAAATTCGCCGCTGTCCTCCTCGCTCTCGGCCTTTTCGCAGAAGCAGTAGTAGGCGTGGCCGCGCTCGACTAAAAGCTCGGCGTACCTGCCGTAGGTGTCGCGGCGCTCGCTCTGGATATACGGGGCGACGGGGCCGCCGACGTCGGGGCCTTCATCGTGGGAAAGGCCGCATTCCGCCATCGTGCGGTAGATGACGTCCGTTGCGCCCTCGACGAGACGCCCCTGGTCGGTATCCTCGATGCGGAGAATGAACGTGCCGTTTGCGTGGCGGGCGATCAGATAGGTGTAGAGCGCGGTGCGCAGGTTGCCCACGTGCATATAGCCCGTGGGGGAGGGGGCGAAGCGCGTGCGCACCTTACCGTGCGGGATCTTCGCTTCCATTTCCTCAAAATACTTCATGTCGATGGACATAGATGACCTCCTGAAGTGAAATCAAAATAAAGATAGCTTATTACACCATATTTTGACCGAAAAGTCAACGAACGCACGACGCTCTTTTTCACCGGAATATGCTTGTATTTTGAAAAGGGGTATGGTAACATAACAAATTGGGTCGATAGCTGCGCCAAAACGGCGCAATTCGAGATAAAATGAGAAAAACAAACAGATCGGAGAAAAAACGATGGAAAACATGGAAAACGCGGCGCGCAAGAAAGTGATGCTGTCCGGCATTCAGCCCAGCGGCGATCTGACCCTCGGGTCCTACCTCGGCGCGATCAAGAACTGGGCGGAGCGCGACGAGGAATTTGACAACTACTACTTCATGGCCGATATGCACTCGATCACCGTGCGTCAGGACCCTGCGGCGCTGCGCCGCCGCACGCTCGAGCAGCTGGCGCAGTACATCGCCTGCGGCTTGGACCCCGAGAAGAACACGCTGTTCATCCAGTCCCACGTGCCGCAGCACGCCGAGCTCGGCTGGGTCCTGAACTGCTATACGATGTTCGGCGAGCTCTCGCGCATGACGCAGTTTAAGGACAAGTCCGCCAAGAACAGCGAGAACATCAACGGCGGTCTCTTCACCTATCCTGCGCTGATGGCGGCGGATATCCTGCTCTATCAGCCCGACTATGTCCCTGTGGGCGAGGATCAGAAGCAGCATGTCGAGCTCTGCCGCAACATCGTCCAGCGCTTCAACGGCATCTATGGCGACGTCTTCAAGATGCCCGAGCCGTACATTCCCAAGGTCGGTGCGCGCGTGATGAGCCTGAGCGACCCGGGAGCCAAGATGTCGAAGTCCGATAAGGACCCCAACGGCTCCATTTACCTGATGGAAAAGCCCGAGGATATCCTGCGCAAGTTCAAGCGCGCCGTGACCGACAGCGACACGGAAAACTGCGTGCGCTATGATCCCACGAACAAGCCCGGCGTTGCGAACCTGATGACCATCTACTCCGCTGTGACGGGCAAGAGCTTTGACGAGATCGAGCAGGAGTTCGCCGGTAAGGGCTACGGCGCGTTCAAGCCCGCCGTGGGCGAGGCCGTCGTTGAAACCCTGCGCCCCATCCGCGAGGAAGCCACGCGCATTTTGGGCGACAAGGCGTATCTCGAGTCCGTGTATCGCGCGGGCGCACAGAAGGCGTCTTACGTGGCAGAAAAAACGCTGCGCAAGGTCTACAAGAAGGTCGGCTTTGTCGCGCGCTGATTAAAGGGTGGAGAACATGAACGGAATTCCGAAAGAGTTATTGCTGAGCGTCGGCGGCGCGCTGCTGTGCGCGTTTGCCGTCAGCTTTCTGATGTGCCCGCTCGTCAAGTCGTTTGCCTATAAGATCGGCGCGATCGACGTGCCGAAGGACAACCGCCGCATGCACAAAAAGCCCGTACCGCGCCTCGGCGGCCTTGCGATCTTCCTCGGCTTTATCGTGAGCATGCTGCTGTTCGTCAAGGTCGACCACCAGTTGCAGGGCATTTTGCTGGGCGCGTCCATCATCGTCGTTTTAGGCGTAGTGGACGATATGTCCCCGCTGCGCGCGTATTTTAAGTTCTGCGTGCAGATCTTCGCGGCGCTCGTCGCCGTGTTCCACGGCGTCGTGATCCAGACGCTCTCCAACCCGAACGTCTTTGCTGAAAGCCCGTATTGGGACCTCGGCTGGCTGTCCATCCCCATCACAGTCTTGTGGATCGTCGGTATCACGAACGCCGTCAACCTCATCGACGGCCTCGACGGCCTTGCCTGCGGCGTTTCGACCATCAGCGCCATTTCGATGCTCGTCATCGCGCTGCTCGTCTCTGAAAGCGATGTGGCGCTCGTGATGGCCGCGCTTGTGGGCGCATGCCTCGGTTTCATGCCGTACAACAAGAATCCGGCCAAGATGTTTATGGGCGACACGGGCTCGACGTTCCTTGGCTACATCCTTGCGACGATCTCGATCCAGGGCCTTTTCAAGTATTACGCCATCGTGTCGTTCGCGGTGCCGTTCCTGATCCTGGGCCTGCCGATGTTCGACACGCTCTTTGCCATCATCCGCCGCCTTGCCCACGGGCAGAACCCGATGGCGCCTGACCGCGGACACATCCACCACCGCCTCATCGACATGGGCCTCAACCAGAAGCAGGCCGTCGCGGCGCTGTACGTCATCAGCAGTATCCTCGGCCTCTCCGCCGTGATGCTGACGTCGAGCGGCGCGATCAAGGCGATGCTCTTTCTGATGGCGCTGGCGGTGGCGGCGTTCCTCGCCTCGCGCGTCATCTTCCGCCGCGATATCGACAGGGCATTGCAGGCGGAAAAGGCCGCGGCAGAGGAGAAGAGCACAGAGACCGCCACACCGGCGGAAACCGTGCCTGCGGAACCTGAAGAAGAATCCAACGAAGAGAAAAAAGAGGAAGCATAAATGGAAAAACTGCGCATTATGAGCGTGTTCGGCACGCGGCCCGAGGCCATCAAGATGGCTCCGCTTGTCAAGGAGCTTGCCTCGCGCGACGAGATCGAGAGCCTTTGCTGCGTGACGGCGCAGCACCGCGAAATGCTCGATAGCGTGATGGAGGTCTTCGACCTCAAGGCCGACTGCGACCTTGATATTATGACCCCGCGGCAGACGCTCTCGACCATCACGAGCAAGTGTCTGCTCGGCATGGACGACGCCATCGAGCAATTAAAGCCTGACATGATCTTAGTCCACGGCGACACGAGCACGACGTTTGCCGGCGCGCTCTCGGCCTTTTACCACAAGGTGCCCGTCGGACATGTGGAGGCGGGCCTTCGCACCTACGACAAATACTCCCCGTTCCCCGAGGAGATGAACCGTAAGCTCGTCACGGCCATCGCCGACCTCTATTTCTGCCCGACGAAAAATAACCGCGAGAACTTACTCAAAGAGGGCGTGACCGAGGGCCTTTTCATCACGGGCAATACGGTCATCGACGCACTGAAAACAACGGTGCGCAAGGATTACCGCTTTACAACAGAACTGCTCAACGAGCTAGACTATTCAAGAAAGGTCGTGCTCGTGACGTGCCACCGCCGCGAGAATTACGGCCAGCCCATGGAGAACATCATGACCGCGCTGCGCGACATCGCCCTCCAGAATGAGGACTGCGAGCTCGTCTATCCCGTGCACCTCAGCCCTGTCGTGCGCGAGAACGCGCAGAAGTTCCTCGCCGGTACGCCGCGCGTACATTTGATCGACCCGCTGAGCGCGGACGAGATGCACAATCTTATGGCGCGCTGCTACATGGTGATGACCGACAGCGGCGGACTCCAGGAGGAGGCTCCTGCGCTCGGCAAGCCCGTCCTTGTCATGCGCAAAGAGACCGAGCGCCCCGAGGCGGTCGCCGCCGGCACGGTGAAGCTCTGCGGCGTCGAGTACGACGATGTGCTGCGCATGGGCGACGAGCTTCTTCGCAGCAGGGAGGCGTACGACGCGATGGCGCACGCCGTCAACCCCTATGGCGACGGCCACGCCTGCGCACGCATCGCCGACGCGATTTTGTGGCACTTTGGCCGCCGGAGCGAGCGCCCCGCGGATTTTAACGCCTGATTTTGACGGAATGAAAGAAGGGAGTGGAGCGGAATGAGAAAGCGGAGGGTGACGCCCATTGGCGCTGCTTTCGTCGCGCTCGTTTTGCTGGTGCTCCTGTTTGTGGTGCGCGGCGCGCTGCACCGTCCCGCGCACGTCGTGCTGCCGCAGGATGCGAGCAGCGGAGATGTGAGCGACGCGTCGCTCGACGACAGCGCCGTGGGCCGCATCGCCGTGCGGCCCGACACGGTGCAGTCCGCCATCGCGACGCTTGAACGTCCCGCGCGCTACTCGCGCGCCATCACGATCGAGCGCTACTATTCCGGTGGCAGCGGCGTCGACCGCAGCAGTGTCAGCGTCGACGGAGCGTGGATGCGCGTCGACACCGAGCAGGCGAGCGGCGCGCAGAGCCACACGATCTCCAACGGGGAAAGAACGTGGGTCTGGTACGGCGGCAGCGAGCTCTATTACGAGAGCGCCGCAGCCTTCACCGCCGACGAGGAGCAGGGCATCCCGACGTATGAGGACATCCTGCGCCTTGACAAAAAGCGCATTGCCGCGGCGGATTACCGCCTGCTCGACACCGTGGACTGCATCTTTGTGGAAACTGCCGCCGATGACGGCGGCTACATTGAGCGCTACTGGGTCAGCGTGAGCAACGGCCTTCTCTGCGCGGCGGAAAAATTGCAGGGCGAGGATGTCGTCTACCGCATGGCGGGCATGAGCGTCGACAGCGGGAACGTGGCGGAGGACGCCTTTACGCTGCCGGACGGCACAGTGCTCCACGAAAGTGCGCTCGACGGCGCAAACCGGTAAAAGAAACTGAAAAGGCCGTCCGAAGATCGTTCTTCGGACGGCCTTTTTGTCAAAATATGTCATAAAATGAGCAGCAGCCCCAGCGCGACTAAAAGCTCGTCGTCCGCCTTTTCCTCAAAGAGGAAAAAGAGAATGAGCAGCAGCAAAATGTCCGCCGTGTCCACGCCCTTGAGCGGTAATTTGTCGAGGATGCGCGAGAAAAACTGCGACGCCTCCTGACTGATCGGCGGCGGAGGGGGAGCGTCCCCCTGCGGCGGCCTTGGCGGCGGTGCGTTTCCGCCGGAGGGCGGCGGGGGAGGCGGTCTGTTATCACGCGGCGGTTCGCCGCGCGGCGCGTCCTGCATCGGCATGCGGGTGTAGACGCCGTCGTCGTTGCGCAGATAGCGGTTATACATTGCGCGGCCCCCCTTCGCTGAGGAGCAGCGTCTTTCCCAGGTGGATGAAGCGCGCGAGCTGTGCCGCGCGCTCGACCTTGTCCTGCCGCTCCGGCTTCAAAAATGGGCGCAGCGCGCGCAAAAACGCGGCGGTCTCGCCGCTCTCGGGCCGATTGAGCTGCGAGAGCACGGGCAGCAGCTTGGCGATCATGCCGGGGTCAATGCTGCCGAGCAGCGACGAAAGATCACCCATCGGATCGCCCTGCGGCGGTGGCGGAGGGGGAGCCGACGGCGCAGGACCGGCCGCACCGCCCGCGGGCGGGGGAGGCGGCGCGCTGCCGCCGGACTGCCCCATCTGCTGCGACAGATTTTGCGCAATGTTCATCACCTGCGCCATGGCGTCCGGATCGGAGAGCAGGGTATTCAGTTTTTCCTCCCACTCGCTCATCGTGACGCCCTCCCGCGGTTTTTATTTTTTTGCGTTGTCGTTGATGCGGTTCATAATGGCCATGCCCTCGGGACTTTTCATCAGGTTCGAGAGCATTGTGGCCAACTCTTTCGTGTTGCCCGCCGCGGCATTCTGCGCTGCGTGATTGAGCGCCGCGCCGCCATCCTGAGAGGTGAGCATCTGCATGAGCCTTTGCCCGTCGCCCGATTGCAGGAGCGACTGCGCTATGGCAGGATTGCGCTTGAACTTGTCGATGAGCTGCTGGGTGCTGTGATCCATAGCTGTGCCTCCGTTTCCTGTCTTTCAAGGCAGTATATGAGAGGGACGCGGCAGTTGTGCCGCCGCAGCGGCGAAATTTTTTGAAAAAATTTCCGAACCCATGAAAGAAAACGCCCTGCCCGCGCACATGTATGGTGTAAGGCCTTTGAGGAGAGAAACATATATGTTTTCAAACGAAGCATTTGCCCAAAATGCAGAAAAGTACATGGACACGGTCTTTCGCGTGGCCTACGGCTGGCTCAAAAACCCGGACGACGCCAACGATGTGACACAGGACGTATTGATAGAGCTGTACAAAACAGATAAGGCGTTCGAGTCGGACGCCCATTTGAAAAACTGGCTCATCCGCGTCACCGTCAATCGCTGCAAGATGCTCTTCCGCTCGCCGTGGCGCCGGCACGAGGACATCGACGACTATGCCGAGACATTGTCCTTCGAGCAGCCGCGGGACGGCGAGCTCTTCAAAGCCGTGATGGC
>QWCY01004031.1_pt1 | contig 15782 bp, 15 predicted proteins | sample 1972631 | NCBI WGS metagenome assembly QWCY01 (sample SAMN09866696, study PRJNA288562) | Human gut metagenome isolate pre1_stool, whole genome shotgun sequencing... | isolation source: gut | host: Homo sapiens | place: USA: California
CTTGTTGAAAAAAGCTGCCAAGGATCATCGGCATCGCAAAAACAGTCAGCGCTTTAAGGGGTGGATCTGTGATCAAATATTCATCTTTCGACATGATTACATTCCTTCAAAAAATCGTTTATCGCAAATTTTATCGTAAGTCAAGAAATGAGTGCAACATTCAAACGGCATCTTTGCGATATGCAGTTTGCGGGTGTTGCTTGTGCATTAAAAACGCAAACTGCTATAAAAAGTTGAATTGCTATCGTTTGTTACAGCGTTTTTTCTGCGGCATCCACCACATGGCCGACCAGCACGGAGGTGGTCACGGTGCCTACGCCGCCGGGTACCGGGGTAATGGCCTCGACGAGGGGTTCTGCCTCGTCAAAGCGGACGTCGCCGCAGAGCTTGCCCTCTGCGTTGACATGGATGCCCACATCGACCACGACCTGGCCTTCGCGCAGGCAGTCGCTGCCGATGAAGCCCTGCCGCCCCATGGCAACGACCACGATGTCGGCCTCTTTGCAGAGGGCGGGCAGGTCCTGGGTGCGGGAATTGCAGAGCGTCACCGTGGCGTTTTCGCGGTCCAGCATCATGGCGGCGGGCTTGCCGACCACGAGGCTGCGGCCCACGACCACGGCCCGCCGACCAGAGAGTGGCACCTGATAATGCTTCAGGATCTCCAGACAGGCCTGCGCGGTGCAGGGCGGGTAGCCGATGGCGGTGTTGGTGAACACACCGGCCAGCGAACCGTCCGTGATGCCGTCGATGTCCTTTTCCGGGGCCAGTGCCGCGCGGACGGCGCGGTCATCGAACTGTTTGGGCAGAGGGCGGAAGAGCAGACAGCCGTGGATGGACGGGTCCGCGTTGATCTTCCGAATGACCTCCAGAAGCGCATCCTGTGCAGCATCTTCGGGCAGAAGGAACTGCTTTACGGCGACGCCCACCTTGCCGCAGCGGGTCAGGACGCCTTTTTCGTAGGAAAGGTCGTCCGGGCGGGCACCCACGCGCACCACGGCCAGCGTGGGCACGATGCCCTTTTCCTGCATTGCAGCGCAGCGGGCGGCGTTTGCTTCGTTCATGGCGGCCACAACGGGCGCGCCCTTCAAAATCGTTGCCATCAGAATTACCCCCTCAATGAATGTGTGAGTTTCTCGTAGATCTGGTCGGCCTGCGGCACAAACTCCGCCAGCATGGCGTCGGCCTGTGCATTCAGGGCGGCGGCGTGGGCTTTGTCGGCCATCAGCCGGGTGTTGATGGAGACATTGAGCCCGGCGGCCTGCAGGGCAGCCTTGCAGAACAGTGCGGCGCACCCGGCATCGGATACGGCCATCACACTGCCCTTTTCGGCGTATTCCGCTGCCAGCGTGATGCCCTCACAACAGGCGGACATGATCTCCAGCGGCACAGCACAGGCCCCTTCCAGCGCGGCCTCAAGAACTGCGGCTTTGTGGGCCTGCTGCTCCGGGGTCTCTTTGGGCAGCTTGTAGGCTGCGGCCAGCGGTGTAAAGGCGTCGGCGTCGGCCTGTACCAGCCCTTCCAGCCGCTTACGGAGGGCGGCGGCACGGCGGTTCAGGACAAGGATGTCCGCCTCCACGGCGGCATATTTTTTCTTGCCGACGGTCAGGCTGCCGACCATATTGCCAAGGGCGGCTCCGGCGGCACCCACCAGAGCTGCGGCTCCGCCGCCGCCCGGTGCCGGGGCGCTGCCGGCAAGGTCTTCTAAAAACGCTTCACAGCTCAAATTCATCAGTTCCACGATAGATCCTCTCCTCTGTTGCAAATCCGTCCAGCCGCTGGTCGTGCGCGTCCACAGCGGCCTGCTCCACCCGCTGCGCCTCAAAGGCAGCGCCAAGCAGTACGGCGTTCCGGCAGCGGGGCAGGTAGCGGTCATAGTAGCCTTTTCCCATCCCGACGCGGCGGCAGGCGGCATCAAAGGCCGTGCAGGGCACCAGCACCAGGTCGAGCGCTTCGGGCGGGAGCAGCTGCGCCCGCTCCGGGATGGGGGTCCGGATGCCGTATGTACCCACCTCCCAGCCGTCCGGGCCGGGCACAGCGGCCGTCAGGGTGAAGCCCGCGCCGCAGATGGGGTAGGCGACAATCTTGCCCTGCTGCACGGCCTCCGCCAGCAAAGCGGACAGGTCTGCCTCCCCGCCGAAGGCGGCATAGGCAAGGAGCGTCCGGGCGTTCTGAAAGCAGTTCAGTGCTGCGATGCGGCGGCACAGCGCGGCGTCTGCGGCAGAACGTGCGGCGGCGGAAAGCGCCCGCCGTGCGGCAATGCCCGCTTTGCGCTGGGCTGCTTTTTGCAGGGAATGATCCATCTGCGGTTTCCTCCCTCGTTTCCGTCAGAGTTTGTGTGGGTCGATTCTGAAAAGCTGCACAAACGTGGGAACGGATTTTTATACAGATATAATAAACGCTGGCCGCAAAAAAAGCAAGGGCTTAGGCGAAAATATGGTTGCGTATCGGGGCTGATTTTGTTATCATAAAGAGGAGGGGAGCAAGGCTCACTTCGGAGCCGCTCTGCCCGGAACGATCTGTCAGAGAGGGGTAGTAAAAATGTACGATGAAATGATGGACACCATCGGTCTGGTGGGCAAGGCTGACCCGGAGCTGGCTGCGGCGATGGGCCGCGAGCTGACCCGTCAGCGGGAGAACATCGAGCTGATCGCCAGCGAGAACATCGTTTCGCCTGCCGTGATGGCTGCGATGGGCACGGTGCTGACCAACAAGTATGCCGAGGGTCTGCCGGGCAAGCGCTATTACGGCGGCTGTGTCTATGTGGATGAGGTGGAGAACCTCGCCATCCAGCGCGCCTGCAAGCTGTTCGGGGCCAAGTATGCCAACGTGCAGCCGCACTCCGGTGCACAGGCCAACCTGGCCGTCTACTTTGCACTGCTGGACGTCGGCGATACCGTCATGGGCATGGACCTGTCGCAGGGCGGCCACCTGACCCACGGTTCGCCGGTGAACATGTCCGGCAAGAACTACCACTTTGTTTCCTACGGCGTCAACGAGGACGGCGTCATCGACTATGCGGCGCTGGAAAAGCAGGTCAGAACGGTGCGCCCGAAGCTCATCGTGGCGGGCGCGTCGGCTTACCCCCGCGCCATCGACTTTGAAAAGCTGGCCGAGATCGCCCACGGCTATGGCGCTTACCTGATGGTCGATATGGCCCACATCGCCGGTCTGGTGGCGGGCGGCTATCACCAGAGCCCGGTGCCCTATGCAGATGTTGTGACCACCACGACCCACAAGACCCTGCGCGGCCCGCGCGGCGGCCTGATCCTGACCAACAACGCGGTGCTGGCCAAGCGGATCAATTCCGCCGTCTTCCCCGGCACCCAGGGCGGCCCGTTGGAGCATGTCATCGCGGCAAAGGCCGTCTGCTTCGGGGAGGCACTGAAGCCGGAATTCAAGGAATATGCGCGCAAGATCGTGGAGAATGCACAGGCCATGGCGGCTGAGCTGCAGGCCCGCGGCGTGAAGCTGGTGTCCGGCGGCACCGACAACCACCTGATGCTCCTCGACCTGCGGGAGGAGGAGTGCACCGGCAAGGAGCTGGAAGCCCGCCTCGACAGTGTGCACATCACGGCCAACAAGAACACCGTGCCCGGCGAGACCCGCAGCCCCTTCGTGACCTCCGGCGTCCGTCTGGGCACCCCTGCTGTCACGACGCGCGGCATGGGCCCGGCAGAGATGAAGATCATCGCCGACTGCATTGCCGACTGCATCTGGCACTATGACGAGAAGCGGGACGACATCTCCGCCCGCGTTCTGGCGCTCACCAAGGCGTTCCCCCTGTACGAATAAGAATGGTCAAATTTCCGGCACCTGCTGCACATCCTGCGGCGGGTGCTTTTTGCGCTTGACAAAAGGCGCACGGGCATGCCATGCAGATACGCGTGGTTGGATATTGCAAACCAAAAAGAATGCTGTGGCAGGCGGGGGGAAGAATGAACCGTGAGCGGCTTGTATCTTTTGCGGAAATCGGCTATAATGGGGCGGCAAAAGGATGAAAAAAGGAGACAACACCATGTGGATCTATCTGCTGCGCCATGGCAGAACTGAATACAACGCCCAGAAACGGTATCAGGGCCAGCGGGACATCCCGCTTTCGCCCGAAAGCGCGGCCCAGCTGCGGCGGGCGGACTTTTCCCCAGAGGTCGTCTACGTGACGCCGCTGCAGCGCACGTCACAGACGGCAAAGATCCTCTTTCCGGATGCAAAACTGGTGCCGGTGGAGGGGCTGAAGGAGATGAACTTCGGCCGGTTCGAGGGGCGGAAGTTCGTCCGTGTGGAGCAGGACCCGGAGTATCTGGAGTGGGTCCGGCAGAACGAAGCCAGCGCTCACCCGGACGGGGAGCGGAAGAGCGATTTCTGTGACCGCGTCTGCGCGGCGTTTGCCGCTCTGGTGGACAAGGCACTTGCCGACGGCGAGGAGCGGCTGGTCATCGTGGCGCACGGCGGCACCCAGATGGCCGCAATGGAGCGGTTCGCGGTGCCGCACAAGACCTTCCACGCATGGTGCGGCCCCAACGCAGGCGGCTATGTGCTGGACGCCTGCGACTGGAAGGCGGAACACATCCTGCACGTGGTGAAAACCGTCCAGTACACGGAGGAAAACGCATGATGGAGCGCGGATTGCTGCATCTCTATTGGGGCGATGGAAAGGGCAAGACCACAGCCGCCATGGGCCTTGCGCTGCGCGCATTGGGCAGCGGGAAGCGTGTGGTCATCGTGCAGTTCCTGAAGGGCGGCAAAAGCGGCGAGATCCCGCTGTTGGAGCAGCTGGGGGCCAAAGTTTACCGCGGCAAGGCTGGGCAGAAGTTCGTCTTCCAGATGAACGACGCCGAAAAGGCGGCTACGCGGGCGCTGCAAAATGAGAACCTCCGGGCTGCCATGGCCGAGTCGGCCGATCTGCTTCTTCTGGATGAAGCCGGTTCCGCATGGGAACTGGATATGGTGGACAAAGAGCTGCTTCAGTCGGCCGTTCTGCACCGGCCGGATGGGCAGGAATGCGTTCTGACGGCACACGCTGCGCCGCAGTGGATGCTGGATGCGGCGGATTACAGCACCGAGATGAAGTGCTGCCGCCACCCTTACCAGAAGGGCATCGCCGCCCGGCAGGGGATCGAATATTGAAAAAGTGCCCCGCTCTCTGGAAAACCAGAGGGCGGGGCACTTTTGTCATACGGTGGCCAGCACCGCCAGGATGCTCTGCCAGTGGGGGTTCTGCGCGGCAGGGGCGGCGCGGCGCGGGGCCGGGCGCTGGGCCGGAGAACGGACGGCGTCCGCCGGGCGGGTGAAGGGCGAGCAAAGCTCCACCTGCCACTGCGCGGCCAGCTCCATGGCCTGCGGGCAGTTTTGCAGGGTGCGGCGCTCGCTCCCGGCCAGAAAATCACCCAGCCAGCAGAGCAGCGCGGCGAGAGGCAGGCAGTCAGCAGCCTGTGTGCTCCAATAGCACCAGTGCCCGCCGCGGCCCACAAAGCTGTCCACGGTGATGAGCGCCCCTTCGCGGGCCGACTGCGGCAGGGAAGGGCAGGAGGTGTCCGAAAGACGCCGGAGCTGGTTCACGAGAAATTCCGTGCGGGCCGGGTCAAAGGCATCGTCCCGGATGCAGGCGGAAAAGTCCGCTGCGTCCAGCAGGGCGTCCGCTTTGGTGGGGAAACGGCCGGTCATTTCGCCGGATGCGTTGTGGCACAACTGCCAGCCCTTGCGGAACAACTGGAAGTTGAGGTTGCGGCGGCCCATGGTGGAATAGAAGACCCGTGCGCGGCCGGATGCGTTCCGGCGCAGCTCGATGTAAGCATCCGCGCCGCCAAGGTCCTGCACCTTTACGCTCAAAATCAACGAGAAATCGCGCTTCTGTGCGGACATGACCTGGTGCATCTGCTCAAAGTAACGATTGGCATCCATAGCGGGTCTCCTTCCTCGTACAACCATTGATTCGTTCTTTTCTGGCTGTATTATAGCATAAGTTGTCACGAATTACAACTAAAAGTTTGAAGATTGCAAAAATATTTTTGCACATTGGGGGAAAAGACAAACACTATGGTTGTAACCAAAAGACCGGGGCCGCAAACATGCAGTCCCGGTCTTTTGGTGCGAGGAGTCAATCGCCCAGCTCGCGGATCTCGTTCTGGATGAGCTGCCCGGCCGCGCGGGCCAGCTGGTCCATGCCGCGGATGCGGGCCAGATCTTTGCCATAGATGCGCTCGGCATCAGGGATGGAACGGTCTTCGCCCATGAAGACAGCGGAGACCCGCAGCCCCTTGCGGCGAAGGGTGCGCACCTCGGCAGCGGCATCGTCCACACCGAAAGCTCCGCCGTAGTCGTGCCCCAGCGGGTTCTCCGAAGAGGGCGGCACACGGCGGCTGTCGTTGGGGGAGGCGTCCGTCAGCAGGATGAGCAGATGACGCGGCGCGGGGCCGGGCGCAAAGTCCAACAGATCGCCCGCAGCCCGCAGGGCCAGGCCGTCGCGGTTCCAGCCGGAGGCGAAATACTGGTGGATGTTTTGTAGGTTCTTGTCCGAAAAGCCTTTGAGCACCCGCAGGACCGTATAGCCTCGCAGGCTGGAAAAGCAGCTGACCCGCACAGGGATGCCGCAGGCGGTCAGGCTCTCGGCAAGGATGACGCCCTGCGCCGCGATGACCTCTTGACAGTGCAGGCGGGAGGCCGACGCATCCAGCAGCAGGTCTACGGTGAAGGCGGGCTGGTTCTCCTCCTCAGCGCAGCGGAAGACGCGGGCGTCGTCCAGCACAGGGGCCCGCCAGACCCGCACGGGGTCCAGACTGCCGCTGCGAGCCACCCGCGCATGGGGCTGCTGGTGCACGAGGATGCAGTTGCGGATCTGTTCGGTCAGCCGCAGCACGACGCTGCGGTGCAGCTCCCGGTTCTTGGCGTAGTAGGCGCGGTTCCGGTCGGCCTGCAGCTGCGCCTGTTCGGCCAGATGCTTTGCCTCCGGGGTGGGGGCCTGTTCGGGGCTGGGGACACCGGCGGCGAACCAGAGATGGCACCCCAGATGATCGCCGGTGCAAAGCTCCTGCTCGGCCTTGCGCAGCCGTTCCGGCGGGTAGAGGGAGCGCCCGAAACAGCTCTCGATGTAGGCGCGGTCTTCGGCGGCGTTCTGCCGGAGGGTGATGCGGGCCAGCCGCTTGTCCACCGTCAGCCCGCCGCTGCCTGCGGCATCCACCGCGCTGGAGTGCTCGACCATGACGCGGTCGGTCTTGATCATCTGGGTGGGGAGCGTTTTGGTGGCAAGCGAAGCCAGAAGCCCTTCGAGATGCAGGTGGAGCGCGGCCTTTTTGTGTACGGTGCCGTCAAACAGCTTCGCGCGGGCAAAGAGGGCCAGCAGGGCCGGTTTCAGCGCAGCCGGTTCCGGCGGCGTCTGCGGGGCCAGCGCGGCGGCAAGGTCGGCTTCGTAAGGGGTCATCACCGGCGGGCGGCGGCCCTGCACGGTGCGCCAGCGGTCTGCCTGCATGGTGTAGACGAGCTGGTTTTTGGCCATCCACTCCTGCCGGGAGAGCTTGTACTGGATGCCGAAAAAGTAGTCCGCATGGGCGCGGCGCAGCTCGGCCAGCACCGGGCGGCGGGGCAGCTCCAGCGCATAGGCTGCGCTTTCGAGGTAGAGCCAGGTCAGGTCGTCGAGTTCGGCCTCCCGGATGTCGCCATCCCAAAGCCCGAACAGGCTCCGGATGAGATCGTCGCCGTAATATTTGTGCACCAGGCCCACGATGCAGTTCATGTAAAAATCGATCGTGCCGTCGGTGTTGTGTGCAAGGAACAGCGGCTCAAACCCATAGGCACCGGCTGCCGCCCAGACCTGATTGGCTGCGCGCCGCTGTTCGGCGGTGTAGCTCTGCGCTTCCATCAGCGGAACAGCTTTGCGGCAGTGAGCTGCGCCGGGATGCGGGCGGCGATGACGTCCCGGATCAGCCCCTGCTCGTAGGAATCAAAGGCTTTGTTGGTGATGCCCATATCCAGCGCGGCCCCGGCCGGGACGCCCCGGCGGATCAGCCGCAGCGCATCCAGCATCCCGCGCAGATCGAGCGCCTTGGTGGAGATCTCCGCGCTGTCGCACTTTTTTTGCAGGTCGAGGAAGAGCAGGGCGAACTGGTGGACATAGTTTGCTTGCAGGTCGGGGAACTGGGCACGGAGCAGCTTTTCGAGGTTGTCCTGTGTGATGGTGGGCATCTGGATAACCACAAAGCGGGACGTCAGCGCCTCGTTCAGCTCACGGGTGCCCGCATAACCGTAGTTCATTGTGGCGATGAAGCGGGTCTCCTCGGCCAGCGGGATACGCTCATAGCCGGGCACGTCGATGGCGCGGCGGAAGTCCAGCACGGCGTGGAGGACGGCCAGCGCCTCGTTTTTGGCCATGTTGATCTCGTCCAGCACGCCAAACCCGCCGCACTGGGCGCAGCGGTAGACCGGGCCGGGCCGGAACTTGACCGCGCCGCCCTCAAACGTATCCATGCCGATGAGGGAGGCAGCGTCCATGTTCACATGGAACGAGATGTCCCACGCAGGGCGGCCGAAGGCGGCGGAGAGGTTCTCGGCCAGCACGTTTTTGCCGGTGGCCTTGCCGCCTGCCAGCAGCAGGTTCTCGCCGCAGAGCAGCGCGGCCAGAGCCTGCTCCCAGACGTCCTTACCATAATAGGTAAAAGCCGACACCGGGATGCGGGGGCGCAGCGCCTCGGCCAGCGGGTGGGCTGCGCGGTATTCTTCCACAGCGGCGAGCAGCGCAGGATCGACGCCCTCCTGCCGCAGGGTCTCAAGCAGATCAGACATGAACGACACCTTCTTCGTGGGTTGGCAGTGCCAAACCGATTTTTCAGCCTTATCATAGCACAACCGCCGCCGTTTGTGTAGGGGCAGGCGGCTGGGAGCCGGCAAAAATTCGCAAAGAAATTGCGGGGCCGATGAAATGGTGTTAAAATAGAGAAAAACGGAAGGGGACAACTGCCATGAGACACGAACACCGCCGCTGGAAGGTCTGCTTTGGGAAAAATTTCTGGGGAACACAGGAGGGAAACGACCCCGGCGAGGAACTGCGCGTAGACCGCGAATTTGAATGGCATGGATACAAGTGGCGCATTCCGGCGGTCTACCGGTGCCGACAGGGATTGGTCGTGGACTTTGCGATGGAGGTGCCGCAGGAAGAACTGCGGGCCTATATGGAAAAATGGGGCCTGACCGAAGACGGCGAATGCAGCCGCACCCTGACCAGAGCCGAGGAACAGCAGATGGAACAGGAAAATCCGTTGAATGTGGGGTTCTGCGCGGAGCTGGAACTGAATGGGATGCGGCTGCATTCCAGAGATGGCTGCGGGGTGGGTTATCTTCCGGGAGAGATGGCCGGCGATGATACAGTCGCAGCGTTCCTGCGGCATTATGGGCTGGATGAAACGACGGTCTGGAAGTTCTGGCGGGAAAGCTACCCTTGGGCGACCCGGAGCCGGAAGAGCTGCCCGAAGCGCTTCCGTGTCCTGGAGGTGCGGCTGGAAGCGGAACTGGAACAACACCCGGCGGAACGGTTTCGGACCCCTGCGGTGGGCGGGTCGGTGACGCTGCACGAACCGGGAAACGCACAGACCTATCAGCTGACTGCATTGGATGTCCGGTCGGAAACGCTGGAACTTCCGGACTGTGATGGCTGGGAGTGGCCCAACCGCTTCTGTATGATGACCTACCGCCTGACCCCGGCTGCCGAAAATTTCTTCCTCTCCGACTGCGCTGAGGGGGACCACCCGCGCCGCCGACCCCGGAATCTGCCGCCCGAACGGGCAGCGTTGGAAAAGAAGTATGGACTGGAACCGCAGGGGGAAGGGGATGCGGCCATCGCTGTCATTGGCGGGGCCGACGGCCCGACGGCGGTGTTCTGCACGGTGCGCGGGAGTGCAGATGAGGCAGAAGGTGTGGCTGCGGCGTGTTCCTCCTGCTATTTTGAACCGGTGGAGCCGGAACACATCACCTGGCAGGCGGCATTCTGCCGAAGACCCTGCGCTGGTGCCGTGGTTTCCCTGCTCGCAGCGCCCTGATGCCGCAGCACGGTGCGGGGGCTGCGGTTTCGGAAAACATGAAAATGCGAAAATTGCGCAGTTCCGATTGACAAAATGCTGTGTTTATCGTATAACCTATATAGAGAAAGTCTGCCCGGCACCGGCAAGACTGGAAAGTGAGGCAGCAACGATGAAGCAATTCCTGAAGCGGCTGATGCTCGGTGTGGTGACGCTGGCAATGTTCTGCTGCGTGACGCCGCTGGCATTTGCGGACAACCCCAACTATTACACCATCTATCTGGAGCGGCAGGGCGGCATCGGCACCCCAGAGTACATCTTCGTCTACCGCATCAAAACTTTGGACGGCACGGAGGTCTACCGGACTTCCAGACTGCCCACCCCCACCATGGAAGGCTACCTCTTCGATGGCTGGTATACGGATCTTGTGGGCGGCGATAAGATCAAGCCGGCGGAGTACGAGTTCCAGGAAGATGGGCAGACCCTGTATGCCCACTGGACGCCTGTGTCGGGCGAGTCCACCGCAAAGCCGGAGCCGGAGGCAACCGAACAGCCTGCCAGCACCTTCCGGCTGGAGGACCACCTGGGCGAGATCCTGATCGTCGGAACGACGGTCCTGGTCGTGACACTGGTTGCGATGCACGGCTGAGTCGGCCTGCATTGCTGAAACACAAAAACGAATCGAATGTTTGAAAGAGAGGAATCCCTGTTATGAACGAAATCAAGATGCCCGCTGCTTTTGCCGCGATCGACGAGAACGAGATGGTCTACCTGAACGGTGGCTCGATCACCGATACCGGGGCCTGGAAGATCTTCCTGAACGTTGGCACCCTGTTCAACTACGTCGCCCGCATCTTCTCTGCCGGCAGCTCCATCGTCAACAACGTCAATGTCATCGTGACCACCATCCAGACCCTGAACAAATTCAAGCTGACCGGCACGAACTAAGAACGCCCCCCAAAAAAGAGCAGGACCTGCAGAGAGCTGTTTCCCTGCACCACAGGCGGACAGGCGCGGTATGCGCTGTGTCCGGACGGACAAATGACCGGCTCCCTTGCAAAATGTACTCGCTTTCCCACCGGAAGGCGAGTATTTTTGTGTTATCCACACCGAGAGGAGGACGACACATGGGGGAAGGCGTTCGGGCAGCATTCGGGCTGGCCGGTGGACTGGCGCTGTTTTTGTTTGGGATGGAGAACATGAGCCGGGCGTTGCAGCAGGCGGCAGGGGAGCGGATGCGGGGATTCCTGCGCCGCGTCACCCGCACACCGCTCACCGGGGCGCTGGCGGGGCTTCTGGTCACAGCGGTGCTGCAAAGCAGCTCGGCCACCACGGTGATGGTCATCGGGTTCGTCAGCGCCGGGCTGATGGAGCTGCCGCAGGCCGTGGCTGTGGTGTTCGGGGCCAATGTGGGCACCACCATGACGGCCCAGCTGGTGGCGTTCCGGCTGGCGGACTGGGTGTTCCCCATCCTGTTTGCGGGGGTGCTGGTCTGGCTGCTGGCCCGGCGGGAGCGGACGCGGCAGCTGGGGCTGGCGGTGTTTTCGTTCGGCCTGCTGTTCGACGGCATCGAAGTTTTGTCCGGCGCGATGGCTCCGCTGGCCGAACACCCGGTCTTCCTCCGCTGGATGACGCAGGTGCGGCATACGCCGCTGCTGGGGCTGCTGCTGGGCACCGGGATGACGCTGGTGGTGCAGAGCAGCTCGGCCACCATCGCGGTGCTGCAGCGGGCCGCGCAGCAGGCCGGGCCGGACGGTATCCACAGTGTGCTGGGGCTGGCCGGTGCCCTGCCCATTTTGCTGGGGGACAACATCGGCACGACCATCACGGCGGTGCTGGCGGCGGTGGGTCAGCCTACGGATGCCCGGCGGACGGCGGCAGCGCACTGCTGCTTCAACCTGTCGGGCAGCGTGGTCTGCCTGCTGGCCCTGCCCTGGATGACAAGACTGGTGGAGGCCGTCTCGCCCAAGGGGCCGGAGCTGGAAGTGCTGGCGCGGCAGATCGCCAATGCCCACACCCTGTTCAACCTGCTGTGCACACTGGTGTGGCTCCCGCTGACGCCGGTGATGGTCCAGCTGGTCTGCAAACTGGTGCCGCAGCCCCAAAGCTCCCGCTGAAACGGCAAAACCGGCGGTTTTTCTGCAAAGAGAGCCGTTTGTCCATTGACAAGGGTTCCCGGCTTGTCGTATACTGACAATGCCTTGAAAAAATGCCGCACACTGCGGTGCAAAAAAAGAGGAGCGAAAGAATATGAAAAATAACAACGGCATCAAAACAGTGGTCGCCGTCGGCATCGGCGCAGCCCTGTTCTTTGTTCTGGGCCGGTTCGTGGCCATTCCCAGCCCGGTGCCCAACACCAACATCAGCCTGCAGTACGCCGTTCTGGCCCTGCTGGCCGCGATGTACGGCCCGGTGGCCGGCGGTCTGATCGGCTTCATCGGCCACACCTTGATCGACCTGTCCTGGGGCGGCAGCCCGTGGTGGAGCTGGGTCATCGCTTCGGCCTTCGTGGGCGTTGTGGTGGGCCTGTTCGCCAAAAAGCTGGACCTGCAGGAGGGCGAGTTCGGCAAAAAGAAGATGGCCGCCTTTACGGTCGCCAACATCGCAGCCCATCTGCTGGCCTGGGTCGTGGTGGCCCCGGTGCTGGATATCCTGATCTACGCCGAGCCGGCCAAGAAGGTCTTTGCACAGGGTGCCTTTGCCGCTGTGTCCAACATCATCACCGCTGTGGTGGTGGGCGGCCTGCTGGTGCTGGCCTACACCAGGACCATCGCCAAGAAGGGCTCTCTCGACCAGGAGTGATCCCGGCCGGAGCGATCCTGGATGGAACCCGCAGCCTTTCCCTCGGCCATCCGCCGGAGGAAAGGCTTTTTGTTTGAACAGCTGAGGTAATTTGCCCATGGCAGAACGTAACGAACCCATCATCTCGTTCCGAGATTTCTCGTTCCAGTACCGCGCCCAGAAGCGTCCCACGCTGACCGGCATCGACCTGGACATCTATCCGGGGGAGCGTGTGCTCATCGCAGGCCCGTCCGGCAGCGGCAAAAGCACGCTGGCGGGCTGCATCAACGGCCTGAACCCCTTTTCGAACCCCGGCGTGTGCACCGGCACCCTGACCGTGGACGGCGTGGATGCGCCGCACAGCAGCATCTTTGAGCTGTCGGCCCATGTGGGCACGGTATTGCAGGACCCGGATGGCCAGTTCATTGGCCTGACCGTGGGCGAGGACATCGCCTTTGCGCTGGAAAACAGCTGTATGCCGCAGGAGGAGATGCACACCATCACCCGCCGCGCTGCGGAGCTGGTGGGCATCGAGAACCACCTCGGCTATGCACCGCATGAGCTTTCCGGCGGGCAGAAGCAGCGGGTCAGTCTGGCGGGCGTTATGGTGGATCAGGTCAGGATCCTGCTCTTCGACGAGCCGCTGGCCAACCTGGACCCGGCCACCGGCAAGCAGACCATGGAGCTCATCGACGAGATCCAGAAAAAGACCGACACCACTGTGCTCATCATCGAGCATCGGCTGGAGGACGTCCTCTGGCGGAGCGTGGACCGCATCGTCCTCGTGAACGAGGGCAGAATTCTGGCCGACCTCCGCCCGGACGAGCTGCTTTCCACCTCCCTGCTGACCGAAAACGGCATCCGGGAGCCGCTCTACCTGACCGCTCTGCGCTATGCGGGCGTGGACATCACCCCGGAAAAGCACCCGTCGCATGTGGATAGCCTCGTCCTGAACGAAGCCGACACCACGGCCCTGCGGAACTGGTTCACCGCCTATCCGCAGCCGGAAGCTGCCCCGGCCCCGGAACCGCTGCTGGAAGTGCGGGACCTGTGCTTTGGTTACCAGAAGGGGCAGGCGACCCTGAAGAATGTCCGGTTCTCCATCGGCAAAGGGGAGATGGTCAGCATCGTGGGCCGGAACGGCGCGGGCAAATCCACGCTGTCCAAGCTCATCTGCGGCTTCGAGACGCCGGATGCGGGCGCGATCTTCCTCAACGGCAGATCGCTGGCCGAGGAGAACATCCGCCGCCGTGCCCAGCACATCGGCTATGTGATGCAGAACCCCAACCAGATGATCTCCAAGACCATGATCTACGACGAAGTGGCACTGGGCCTGCAGCGCTCCGGCCTGACCGAAGCGCAGATCCGGGAAAAGGTGGAGCAGACGCTCAAGATCTGCGGGCTGTATCCTTTCCGGAACTGGCCGGTGTCGGCGCTGAGCTTCGGCCAGAAAAAGCGTGTCACCATCGCAAGCGTACTGGCGCTGGACCCGGAGCTCATCCTGCTGGACGAGCCTACGGCGGGCCAGGATTTCCGCCACTACACCGACATCATGGAGTTCCTGCGGGGGCTGAACGCCCAGGGCGTCACGGTCGTGATGATCACCCACGACATGCACCTGATGCTCGAATACACCCAGCGGGCGCTGGTCTTCTGCGACGGTGTACTCATTGCGGACCGCAGCCCGGCGGGCGTTCTGTGCGACCCCGCCCTCATCCGGCAGGCCGCACTGAAGGAGACAAGCCTCTACACGCTGGCCAACCGCTGCGGCATTGCGCCCGCGCAGGAATTTGTGGAGCGCTTCATCGCGCAGGACCGGGAGGTGCGGGAACATGGCCGCTAAAACTGTTTTGAATTATCTCCCGCGGGAGAGCGTCGTTCACAAGCTCACCGGCACCACCAAGCTGGCGTTCTTTCTGCTGTTCACCTTTGCCAGCATGATCACCTACAACACCTGGGTTCTGCTGGTGCTGCTGGCGGTCAGCCTAGCCGCGTTCAAGCTGAGCCGGATCAGGTTCCGCGAGGTGCGGTTCATGCTGGTGTTCATGCTGGTGTTCCTGCTGCTGAACAACCTGTTCATCTTCCTGTTCGACCCCGACCAGGGCACGACGCTGTACGGCACCCGCACGGTGCTCTGCCACCTGTTCTGGCGGTATGACCTGACGGCCGAGCAGCTGTTCTATCTGTGCAACATCTCGCTCAAGTATTTCGTGGCCCTGCCCGTGGCCATCCTGTTCATCTCGGCCACCGACCCCAGCGAGTTTGCGGCCAGCCTGAACAGCATCGGCATTTCGTACAAGGTGGGCTACTCGGTGGCCATTGCGCTGCGGTACATTCCGGACATCCAGCGCGACTACCACAGCATCAGCCAGGCCCAGCAGGCCCGCGGCGTGGAGCTTGGCAGAAAGGAACCCTTCTTCAAGCGGCTCAAAAACTCCGTCAACATCCTGCTGCCGCTCATCCTGACCAGCCTGAACCGCATCGACACCATCTCCAACGCGATGGAGCTGCGCGGCTTTGGCAAAATGAACAAGCGCACCTGGTATACCCAGCGGCCTTTCGTCCGCTGCGATCTCATCGCGCTGGGTGTCGGGGTGCTCCTGCTGCTCCTCAGCCTCACCGTGACCATCCGGTTCGGGCGGTTCTACAATCCGTTTGTGTAAAAAGCAGGCGGCTGGCTCATTGCCACCCTGGTGGCGAATGCGGTATAATCTTTGCAAGAATCACCGTAGAAAACAACCGTTTCATCCTGGTTATTCCAAGGCAGTGCGGGCAGTGCGCACAAGATAATCCATGGCCTCCACCGGGTATTGCCCCGCGGCAGTCTCCCCGGTGAGCATCACGCTGGAAGCACCGTCTGACACGGCGTTGTAGATGTCGCTGACCTCAGCGCGGGTGGGTACCGCCCGGCTGCACATACTGTCCAGCATCTGGGTCACCACCATAAAGGGCACCCCGGCAGACCGGCAGACCGCCGAAAGCTGTTTCTGGCACCGGGGC
>QWCY01004037.1_pt1 | contig 15742 bp, 9 predicted proteins | sample 1972631 | NCBI WGS metagenome assembly QWCY01 (sample SAMN09866696, study PRJNA288562) | Human gut metagenome isolate pre1_stool, whole genome shotgun sequencing... | isolation source: gut | host: Homo sapiens | place: USA: California
CAATTTTAGTATATTCTTTTTAACTGGAGACCGCTCTTTCATGTATCAAATTATTTTTCAAACAAATATAGTTTTTATTAATTGAAAAAACAAATACATAATTATCAGATACAGGCAAATAAAGATTGGGCATTTCCGAGCAAAATCCACCTTCAGTTGTTATTCAAAGACAAGGATATTTTATACTCTAAAAAGTCAATGTCATGGAAAAAAACATTTTTAAGTTAGATAATGAACAACTCAAAGCAATTGTATGCTCATTTCGGGATAAAACAGAAGAAGGGTTAAAAACGGAAAATGCAGAGATACAATGCATTCCTACTTTCATTACTCCAAAAACAACCCATATTAAAGGAAAGTCACTGGTACTTGACCTGGGAGGAACCAATTATCGGGTGGCAATCGTAGATTTCGACAGGGAAACACCAGCCGTTCACCCGAACAATGGCTGGAAAAAAGATATGTCAATTATGAAGTCCGTCGGATATACCCGCGAAGAGTTATTCAAAGAACTGGCCGATATGATTATAGGAATCAAACGTGAGGAAGAAATGCCTATCGGTTATTGTTTTTCTTATCCGGCCGAGTCCGTACCGGGTGGAGACGCCAAACTGTTACGCTGGACAAAAGGAGTAGATATTAAAGAAATGGTTGGAGAATTTATCGGAAAACCTTTACTCGACTATCTGAATGAAAGAAATAAAATTAAGTTTACAGGCATCAAGGTAGTAAACGATACTATAGCCAGTTTATTCGCAGGTCTCACAGACAATAGTTATGATGCATATATCGGTCTCATCGTAGGGACAGGAACCAATATGGCAACTTTTATCCCTGCCGATAAAATTGAAAAACTGGATCAGTCATGCAATGCACATGGATTGATTCCTGTCAATCTGGAATCAGGCAATTTCCATCCACCCTTTCTGACTGCGGTAGATGATACCGTTGACGCTATTTCCGGTAATCCGGGAAAGCAACGTTTTGAGAAAGCGGTATCCGGTATGTATCTGGGAGATATACTGAAAACAGCCTTTCCGCTGGAAGAATTCGAAGAGAAATTCGACGCACAGAAACTGACTTCCATTATGAATTACCCGGACATCTACAAGGATGTATATGTACAGGTAGCACAATGGATTTATGGCAGATCCGCACAATTGGTTGCCGCCTCACTTACGGGGCTTATCATGTTACTGAAATCCTATAATAAGGATATACGAAAGATTTGCCTGGTAGCCGAAGGCAGTCTTTTCTGGAGTGAAAACAGGAAGGATAAAAACTATAACATTCTCGTTATGGAAAAACTGAGAGAACTACTTCAGTTATTCGGCCTGGAAGATATTGAAGTGGATATAAAAAGTATGAATAACGCAAACCTGATAGGGACAGGCATTGCGGCATTATCATAATATACTCCCGTCACTGCCGGCATCCGCACAATTCTATGAGGCATTTTAATGTAGCGGATTCATCAGTAAACTTTTCTTAAAGTTTATGATGAATCACGACTACATTTGAAAAATCATAGACAAACACAAAGACTGGTAAAACCAAGTCATAAAACCGATGTTGCTACAACCGTGTTTACCTCATTTAAAGAAATGTCCGCCCGATATTATTTATTATAAGGAATCACACTTAAACTATAATTACCATCAGGCAACAAATCCGAATCAAATTCTATTTCAATATCTTTAGACTCTCCTTTCAACAATGTGAAATAATTATCGTTCATCAAAGCAGGTAATATACGCTCACCATCAGAAGAGCGAATAGCCTGTACGTGAACAGCAAAAGCGACTGATGATCCCACATTTTCGATCTTTGCTTTAATCACTTTCTTACCATTACTATCCACTAAGCTTGATGTTGTACGCAATTTGGCTTTCGGCAAATTATTCAATGCTTTATAGTCTCCCGGTTTATTGGAACGCCAATAAAAGTTATCAGAAAGCAGTTGCCCGTTTTCATCGTTCAGTTCCAACTTGATGAAATGCACAGGAGTCAAATCCGTTGGCTTCTTTTTTCTACCATATAATTCAAATTCATAAAGTGAATATCCCCACATAGTAGCCTGTTTTAACCCTTGCATTTTCACATAACGAGTACGAACAGGTTTTATCTTAATCTCTTCGACACCGCCTTTAGAGTCCTCATTGATATAAATTTCTTTCCAGTTTATTGCATCATCCGAAATCAACAGTTTATAAGCTTTTGCATGAGCAGCCTCCCAGTTCAATATGACAGAGGCTATTTCAGTAGGTTCACCCAGATCAACATAAATCCATTCTTCATCACGGGGTTCACTCGCCCAACGACTGCCATCACTGGCATCAATCGCGGCACTTGGCTCTCCGGCATCTGCCGAAATGGAGGAAGCAACCGCTTTCTTACCGAAAGCAAGGTTGTCTGTTGTAAAATTCAGATGGAAACAATAGGAATCCTTATTAGCGGCAGCATCCAAAACTACAGACTGGCTATAACGCCCCATTTCTTTCCCATCCAGATTATAGACTTTACCTGTAGCCGTAAGTCCTTTCTGCTCTTTCAAAGTGGTATTGATCACTTTTACACTATTATCAGCATAACTCCACTGAATATGAACCGGTTCACACGCCTTTCTGATTCCCCAGTAAGCCCCGGTCAAGTCATAATAATAATCATAGGTTTGCCATACCAATGAAGGATAAGCCGACTGCCCCATCCAAGTCAATATGCCGGAAGCATCTTCCCAAATATGATGTTGAAAGCCTTCGTACATCGCTTTATTCACCTCAACATTCACTAATTGAGCTTTCCGGCAAAAATCTTCAATACCTTTCGCTTTACCATAATTGAACTCTACGGTAGAGAAATATTTGTCGGGACTGGCGTTCCCCGCCGAATTGCCAAAGAAATGCTTGTCCCACATTTCATTACGTGGCCACCAATCTTTTTCGGGCATAAATTTCTTAAAGCTATCGAAAGTAGTAAAGACAGCTGTACCTATTTCTGTACGGAATCCCCATCCTTTGGTTATATTGGCACCATATCCATAAGGGGCTTTGGTAAAATACCAGTTAGGATGAGAGTTAGTCCAAGGTCCACTCCCGGAAAGGCCGTCACTATGGGAATTGGCATGATAGGCCCGATCACCCCCATCGTATGTTCTAACGTCTTCCTCCAGCCACTTATTAAGAGGCGGTAACGGATACCCCTCATTATCACCACACCACACTGCAATACAAGCATGATTACGCAAACGCTTGATCTTTTCCACTGCATTCATATTGAAAGCAAAAACATCATCCGGAAGATTCGAATTTGAATTTAACCAGAAGTCGTCCCACACCATAATGCCGTATTTATCGCAAGCTTCATAAAACTCATCATCCGTAACCGAACCGATCCAATTGCGTATCATATTAAAATGCATCTCATTGTGAAGTTTCAATTTAAGATCATATTCTTCACCCCGACAACGCAACATATATTCGCTCATTCCCCAGTTTCCTCCTTTTACATAAACAGGTTCACCATTTATTTTAAGATGAAGCACACCGTCAACCAGCTCGGAACCGTATTCACGAATACCAAATGTAACATTCTGTTTATCAGAAGCCTTACCATTCACCATATAAGTCAGTTCGCAGGTATAAAGATTTGGCTGTCCGTAACCATTAGGCCACCACAAAGCAGGATTCTGAATTATAAATTGACTGAACTTGCTATCATCCAGAAGAAAAGTCCGCTGTTTGCCTGCCTCAATTACCAAATCTTCGGTAAATTCAATGTTGCCCGGCTGAATGATACCTTTCAACACTCCTTTCTGCTCTATATCTGTATGATTCCGTAGTTCCAGCTGCAAGCTTAAAACCGCTTTGTTTTTAGAAGGAACTTTCGAACGTATCCAAGGATCGACGATAGACACTTCGCCGGTTTTTGTCAAATAGACGTCGTCAGTAATACCAGTCAAAAGACCGGGAACATAAGGCATCCAATCCCAGCCGGCACATGACATATAAGTAGGACTTGCATAATTGGGAACCGGAGTGCCTACCCAATGCACAAGGACGGCAAGCACATTCTTACCGTTTTTTGACAGCAAATCGGTTATATCGAAATTCCCCCGATGCATAAATCCATCAAGCAATCCGAGACGCGTCCCATTAAAAAATATTTCTCCTTTACGGTTAACCCCTTCAAAATTTAGCCATACCCTTTCTCCGTTTTCCACCTCCAGCGAATTAAACTCTGTACGATACCAGAAGTTACGGTCATATTTTGCTTTATCGACTTTATACGCATTATCAGCAAAATTCGGATCAGGCTCCAGTCCTTCTAATACATACGAACCAAACACCGTTCCCGGCACAGTTGCTTTGACCCAATCCCTCGTGTCATATCGGGTAGTCATCATATCAAAAGGATGCTCAATTTCTGCCTGAGCTTTCACTTTCCATATCGTCAGATTTCCATCACTATTCAATGAAATTTTTACTTTTTGTGCATGAACGGTGATACCAGTAAATAATAAAACAAGTAACAGTGTAGTCTTCCAAATATTCATATCTTCTATTTCTTTTTCACATTACAGATCAGTATATGAACGATTAATCGCTCATATACCCCTAAAAAAGAAATCAGATAGTCATATTATTATATTTTGTATTCCTCTATCTTCCTGTACAAAGTGGTAAGACCGATCTTCAGCAAGCGGGCAGTTTCCGTCTTGTTGCCTTTCGTATATTCCAGGACGCGGGCAATATGCCTTCGTTCCATAGCAGCCAGTTCAAAACTACCGATATTATCATCCGAACATTCATAATGAGTATTCTGAATCTCCAACGGAAGATCGCACACATCCAGATGCCCGCCTTCGCAGACAATCAGACTCCGTTCTATCACATTCCGCAATTCACGGATATTTCCTTTCCAGGGTTGCTGTTCCAACGCATGAAGAAAAGCAGGAGTCATCTCATTGACCGTATACGAAAGTTTCTCGGAAAAGCTCTTTGCAAAGGCAGTGGCAAGAATTCTGATATCACCGGTACGTTCGCGAAGTGCCGGCAGATGTACCTGAAATACCGAAAGACGATAAAACAGGTCTTCACGGAAACGTCCCGCTTTGATTTCCTCTGTCAGATTGCGGTTGGTAGCAGCAATAATACGAACATTCACGTGCGTCGGTTTCGTATCTCCTATCTTTATATATTCGCCTGTTTCGAGAATACGCAGCAATTTGGCCTGTAGTTCAAAAGCCATTTCTCCAATTTCATCCAAAAAGATCGTACCGTTGTTGGCTTCTTCGAAGAGTCCTTTCTTGTCCTTCAAAGCTCCGGTGAAGGACCCTGCTTTATGCCCGAACATTTCACTCTCCAGCAGTTCCTTACTGAAAGACGAACAGTTCACGGCAACAAAGCTCTGTTTGCTCCGCTTACTATTATAATGTATGGCTTGTGCAAATACTTCTTTTCCGGTCCCCGTTTCTCCGGTCAACAACACCGGAACATCAGTCACCGAAACCTTCTGTGCCAGCATAACAGCTTCTTTCAGCACTTTCGATTCTCCCAGAATGGAATCAAAAGAATATAGCTGACTGACTTTCTTTTCCAGTTTCTCTAACCGGACATTCATCTTAGCCTTCTCAACGGCACGACTGATCAGAGGGATAATCTTATTATTATCGTCCCCTTTGGTTATATAATCAAATGCACCGTTCTTGATTGCCTGCACTCCGTCGGGTATATTACCGTGAGCGGTAAGAAGAATGACTTCCACATTCGGAGCTGTCTTTTTAATGTTCAACACCAGATCGACCCCGTTTCCATCGGGAAGAAAGACATCACACAAAGCCACATCCGGCTGTTGAATTTCCAACTGCCTGATAGCTGCCTTGCAATCACCCGCCTGACACACCTCATAACCCTCCAGTCCGAGCATACGAGCCAACAGGCTACGAATCTGAACCTCATCGTCAATGATAAGAATTTTACTCATAATTAATTTATAAAAAATGAAGAAAGACAAACAGGGTGCGCAAATATAAGTCTTTTTTCTATGATCCGAGAACAATTCTCCCTACTTTATTGTTATTTCCACAGGAAACTATTTACGCAACAAACTTATGAAGATCATTATTATTGGAGGCGTTGCCGGAGGAGCTACCACTGCTGCCCGGATCAGACGCACAAACGAAGCAGCTGAAATCATCCTTTTAGAAAAAGGAAAGTATATCTCTTATGCCAATTGCGGACTGCCGTATTACATCGGAGGCGTGATCAAAGAACGGGAAAAACTGTTTGTACAGACGCCCGAAGCATTTTCTACGCGCTTTCGTGTAGACGTACGAACTGAAAATGAAGTAATCTTCATCGACCGGAAGAGAAAAACAGTAACGGTAAGACAAAGTAGCGGAGACACTTACGAGGAAAGCTACGACAAATTACTGATATCGACCGGAGCCTCCCCTGTACGTCCTCCCCTGCCGGGAATCGACCTGAACGGAATCTTCACACTCAGGAATGTAGCCGACACAGACCGAATCAAAGAATATATCAACAGTCATGCTCCCCGAAAGGCTGTTGTCATCGGAGCCGGATTTATCGGGCTGGAAATGGCAGAGAACCTGCACGCACAAGGAGCTAAAGTTTCTATTGTGGAAATGGGCAATCAAGTGATGGCTCCCATCGACTTCTCCATGGCATCCCTTGTACACCAGCATTTGATGGACAAAGGAGTGAACCTGTATCTGGAGCAGGCAGTAGCCTCTTTTGAAAGAGACGGAAAAGGATTGAAAGTCATCTTCAAGAACGGACAGTCCATCTCTGCCGACATCGTTATACTTTCCATCGGCGTACGTCCGGAAACGACACTGGCACGTGCCGCAGAACTGAAGATCGGCGAAGCCGGAGGAATCGCCGTCAACGACTACCTGCAAACGTCGGACGAATCGATTTACGCCATCGGTGACGCTATCGAATTCCGCCACCCGATCACCGGAAAGCCGTGGCTCAATTACCTTGCTGGTCCCGCCAATCGTCAGGGACGAATTGTCGCAGACAACATTCAGGGAGCACACATCCCTTATGAAGGAGCCATCGGAACTTCCATTGCAAAAGTATTCGACATGACTGTTGCTTCTACCGGATTACCCGGCAAACGATTGCGGCAGGCAGAAATCAATTATATGTCTTCGACCATCCATCCGTCCTCTCACGCAGGATATTACCCGGATGCCATGCCGATGAGTATTAAAATCACTTTCGACCCGAAGACAGGTAAACTGTACGGCGGACAGATCGTCGGCTACGACGGTGTAGACAAACGAATTGACGAAATCGCGCTTGTCATCAAGCATGAAGGTACGATCTATGATCTGATGAAAGTGGAGCAGGCTTACGCCCCTCCGTTCTCTTCTGCCAAAGATCCGGTAGCCGTTGCAGGATACGTAGCCGAAAACATCATAACTGGGAAAGTACAACCCGTCTATTGGAGACAGTTGAGGGATATCGAGATGGAAAACAATTTCCTGCTGGATGTACGTACTCCTGACGAATTCTCGCTCAATACACTGCCGGGTGCAGTGAACATTCCGCTGGACGAACTGCGTGACCGGCTGGATGAACTGCCGAAAGACAAGATGATCTATACATTCTGTGCCGTCGGCCTCAGAGGATACCTTGCTTATCGCATTCTGGTACAGCATGGATTTGAAAAGGTACGCAACCTTTCCGGAGGATTGAAAACATACCACGCTGCCGCAGCACCCATCATCCTGAGAGAAGAAAGTGAGAACGAAGTACCTGCACAACCGAACGCAAACATACAACAGCCGGCAGATGCGCAACCTCAAAAGACAGTTTCACCAGTTGAAGCAGTGAAGACAATCCGTGTAGACGCTTGCGGACTGCAATGTCCGGGGCCGATTCTGAAAATGAAAAAGACAATGGATTCGCTGGTTTCCGGCGACCGGGTAGAAATTACCTCAACCGATCCGGGATTCCCGCGTGATGCTGCCGCATGGTGCAACTCGACAGGAAATCAGTTGATTTCCAAAGAAACAGCAGGAGGAAAATCTGTAGTAGTGATCGAAAAGGGCGAACCTAAATCCTGCAATATTGTTACCTCCTGTGAAGGCAAAGGAAAAACTTTCATCATGTTCAGTGATGATTTAGACAAAGCTTTAGCTACCTTTGTGCTCGCTAATGGCGCAGCTGCCACCGGACAAAAGGTAACGATCTTTTTCACCTTCTGGGGACTGAACGTTATCAAGAAGCTGCATAAGCCGAACGTCGAAAAAGATATCTTTGGAAAAATGTTCGGCATGATGCTCCCTTCCAGTTCCCGAAAGCTGAAACTCTCTAAAATGAGCATGGGAGGAATAGGAGGAAAAATGATGCGGTACATCATGAACCGGAAAGGAATCGACTCTCTGGAGTCCTTACGCCAACAAGCTCTGGAGAACGGTGTGGAATTTATCGCCTGCCAAATGTCCATGGACGTCATGGGAGTGAAACAGGAAGAACTTCTGGACGAAGTGACAATAGGCGGAGTAGCAACATACATGGAACGGGCGGATAATGCAAATATCAACCTGTTTATATAGAAAAAGAACAAACAAAAGACAAGTAGCATATGAAGACAATATGTGTAATGCGCGATGTATTCAAAGCAATGGCAAGATTTGAAGATGCATTTGAAAAAGTGTATCAGGTATCATTAAATGAAGCGATGATATTATGTGCCCTGCAAGAAGCCTCGCCCAATAATATGACGGCCACGAGCCTGTCCAAACGAACGGAGCTGACACCCTCTCACGCTTCAAAGATGCTCCGGATTCTGGAAGAAAAAGAACTGATTGTCAGAACACTCGGAGAAGAGGACCGGAGACTGATGCAGTTCCATCTCAGTCAGAGCGGTAAAAAACTAATCCGACAATTAGCACTTGAAAAAGTGGAAATACCGGAATTACTGAAACCGCTATTCGAATCGGTAGATTCCTAAATCAAGCAGCCCGATACATGTAATATCGGCTTGCAGAAGAATAAAACGGTGAACCGCCTGTTCATATATTACAGGTTGTTCACCGTTTCTCGTTTCGTCATTCTTCAAGCCACCCTCTAAGAAGAGACATCACTTTCTGCTTCTGATCTTCGGACATTGTACCGATGCGTGCAAGATGACTGCCTCCCGGCTCTACAAAAACATGAATATTCTTTTTATTCTTCAGCCATGTTACTCCGGCAGCTGTCCAGGGATCATTCTGACCATAGATAAAAATCATCTTCGGATCGTTCTTCTTCAAGAACCGCACAATCTTATTGCTCAATGTCTTATCGAATTTCATCTTCCGCATATCTTCCGGCAACATCAGTCTTCTCAGATAATCCTTGCTGGTCTTTATAGAAAGGTAAGGTTTAAAAGGAGCGATATCGTATCCATAATACCCCAATTCGCGGGCAGCCTGCACGAAGAAAGAAAGAGTCGGGCTGTCTACTATAAAATAAGAAGGTCCGCTGATTGCCAGCAAATGATCCAGCAGTGTATCGTCAGAAGCCGAGGTTTCCGGTATACTACGGATATCCGTTCCCCATTGCCAGATAGAGAAAGAGTATTCCAGCACACAGAAATCGTATATTTCTTCCAGAGGAGCGCGGAATGTATAGTTCTTTTCAGTACACATTTTTTCAAAACGGGGCAACAAACGAGCCTTTCGCTTCAATACTTCCAACTGGAAATCTTCTATTTTTTTCCTATCGGCTTCCGTACCTACCCGGCGGAGGAAAGGTTCGTGCCGACCGTCTTCACGCGCATAACAAAGAGGAGCAACATAAGGCACGGAAACATCCACATCGTCGGGGAAGAAAACACGGTATAATAAGGAGGTCTGCCCACCCTTGCTGATCCCCGTACTGATCCATTTGCCAGGATATAAAGTCTTGAAAGCGGTTGTCACGGCATGCAAATCCTCGGCAGAATTCTCTGCGGTCAGGTATTGCCAGTCGCACGGTTCGGGAGTGGATTCGAGAAAGTAGCGATGCTCCACAAAGATCATATTGGCATCGAATAATTCAGAAAGTTCTTCCCGATAAGTGGAGCGCAGAGCATACCCTGCCCCATATCCTTCAGTGACAATCACTGTGGGACGGTCATAACCGACGTGTCCCACAATCACCCGCTGGCGGAAACTTCCCTTTTCGGGATGTCGATGATCCAGCGGCTGAGTCAGGTACATTACATACTTTTCCGGGAAGCGGCTGGTGTCGAGCAACTTTATTCCGCTGACGGACTTATTTTTTTCGATCTTCTGAATAAACGATTCCTGCGCCGACAATGAGACGGGCGCAACTGCGATCAGCAGCACGATTGAGAACCATACGAAAAGAGGTATCCGAATGTGTTTCATAAGCATTTGAGTGTTAATTTTCTCGCAAAGATAATCATTTGCACGAACCTTTTTACACATTTCTTGTTGTTTGTAACAAAAGCCCCAAGGTACCAGGGCGTGATTTTTATATAACCTAAACATTATAAAAGATATGAAGAAATTAATTCCTATTTTATTGGCGGTCTTTGCACTCGCTTCTTGCGAAAAAGACCCGGACATGGGTAAGCTGGATGACAACTATCTGGTATACACTAACTACGACAAGCAAGCCAACTTCAAAGACTTCAGCACATTCTATCTGGCTGACAAAATCTTGGTTATCTCTGACAGCAAAGAACCGGAATATCTCGAAGGAGAAGGCGCTGAGCAAATTCTGGCTGCTTACACAGAAAATATGGAAGCGAAAGGTTATCAACCGGCTGCCGATAAAGAAAGTGCCGATCTTGGTATTCAGGTAAGCTACATCGCAAGTACTTATTATTTCACCGGCTACACACAACCTGAATGGTGGTGGGGATACCCCGGCTACTGGGGACCCAGCTACTGGGGTAACTGGGGCGGATGGTACTATCCGTACGCTGTGACCTACAGCTATAGCACCAACTCATTCATTACAGAAATGGTGAACCTGAAAGCAGATGAAGGTGAAGGCAAAAAACTTCCTGTAGTCTGGACAAGCTATCTGACTGGATTTGAAACAGGCTCTAAAGCTATCAACCGCACTCTTGCTATTGAAGCAGTGAACCAGTCATTCACTCAGTCACCTTATCTTACTAACAAATAAACAACTACAACTGTTATGAAAACAAGAAAGAATATATATTTCAAGGTAGTGGCGCTAGCAGCCATTGCCATCGCCTTTGCCATGCCGGCTAAGGCACAGCTATCAGACAATGGATATGCTAATATAGACTGGCAGTTCAATGTTCCATTGAGCAATAATTTTGCAGACAAAGCCAGCGGTTGGGGTATGAACTTTGAAGGTGGTTATTTCGTTACTCCTAACCTGGGTCTGGGTCTTTTCCTAAACTATCACAGCAACCACGAGTATATTCCTCGCGAAACATTCAAGATAGGTGCAGGTGACGTTACAACTGATCAGCAACACACAATGTTCCAGTTGCCTTTCGGTGCTGCCGCCCGCTACCAATGGAATCGCGGTGGAGCCGTACAACCTTATGTCAGTGCAAAATTAGGTGCTGAATATGCTAAGATCCGTTCCAACTTCAATATGTTGGAAGCCAGAGAAAACAGCTGGGGATTCTACGCTTCTCCTGAAGTAGGTGTCAATGTATTCCCTTGGGTTTACGGACCGGGCCTGCACTTTGCTCTGTACTACAGCTATGGTACCAATAAAGCTGATGTACTGCATTACAGTGTAGACGGACTGAACAACTTCGGTTTCCGCGTGGGTGTTTCATTCTAACCCGAGCAACTACTTGATTTTACATTAATAAGCAAGAGCCCCTCTACTTCGGCAGAGGGGCTCTTCATTTTTTATTTGCTTTGAATCGCTTTATAGATCGCATCCTGTATCTGTTCGCGAATTTCCAGACGGCTTAACTTCCGGTTGGTTACGTCCGGATAAATCCGGTTGCTCAGAAATACATAAACCAAGCCATTGTCGGGATCTACCCAGGCACACGTTCCGGTAAATCCGGTATGACCGTATACTTTTGCCGGTGTATGCTTTCCGCAAGGGCTCTTTTCCGGATTACGGGTATCCGGTTTGTCAAATCCAAGTCCGCGACGGCTGATTTTGGAAACTTCCGTTGTAAACAACTGGCAGGTTTCCTTGCTTAAATAACGCTGTCCGTTCAACTCACCACCGTTCAGCAACATCTGATAAACCTGTGCCACTTCACGTGCATTCGAGAACAATCCGGCATTTCCCGAAACGCCTCCCTGGAAAGCGGCAGCCTCATCGTGCACAAATCCCTGAAGGGTAGTCTTACGCAAGAAACGATCGACAGAAGAAGGTACAACTTCCGATTTCGGAAAGCGGCGCAAAGGAAGGTATCCTGTACGTTCCAGTCCCATCGGTTCATAAAATTCACGTTGCAAGTAGGCATCCATCGGCATTCCCGCAAGTTTCTCAACCAGAAGACGCAACAGGATAAAACCGACATCGCTGTATCGGTAAGTTTTAGGTTTCATCGGTGCGTCTGCAATCTTCTTCTCCATTTCCTTGAAGAAAGAAGGATTCAGCCACAGACTATCACAGATTTGCAAGGTGTAATCTCCGGTTTTAACCTTTGAAACATATTCCTTTTTAAATGCAAAATTAGGATTCGCCCATGTGGAAGTTCCCAACTGCAACGGATGCCGTGCATCTTTGCGGGACATGAACAGTCTGCCTTCATAACTATCTTCATCGATGGCTTCCCGATAAAAAGCAATTCCGGGCGGCAAGCCGGACTGATGGTAAAGCAGTTCCTGAATGGTTATGTCTTTCTTGTTAGTACGCTGAAGGAAAGGCAGATAGTCTGCAATTCTGTCCGTCAGATTAAAACGTCCCTTATCGTAAAGTTTCATTAAAGCAAGCACTGTACCAGTAGTCTTGGAGAGTGAAGCCAAGTCATAGATATCGGTCGGCTGCACACGTGCGCTTCCCGTTCCGGTGTGAGTGCCGAATGTCTTGTCTACCATCACATGACCCTCTTTCATCACGATCACCTGGCAACCGGGATAAGCTCCCTGACGTACACCATCCAAAGCGATCGAATCAATTCGTTGCAGGGCGACAGAAGAAAGCCCATGTTCTTCCGGAATAAAATGCAAAGGTGTTTTCGGAGTAATCGTAACACCGTCTCCTGCCTGAAAGAGTTCTCCAAGACCGGCCGATAATCTTCCGTCCGCCGTAGCTTTGGCAAAGAGCACATCCGCCACCTGCCGCTGCACATCTTCATTAGGGCTGTGTCCCAGCACCACTGCCGAGGCACGGGCAACCGCACGCTGTATCTGCAACATCATCTTACCCTGCGTAAAGAAAGCATAGATGACCGGAGCTTCAGTAGTAAATTTACCGAAGAAGGTCTGATAAGGTGACAGCTTCTGTTCACTTACGGCGACAATAATTCGTTTATAGGCAGCCAATGAGTCCCGTAACCGCTGATTCGCCTCTTCCGTCATACCGGGACGAAGGCGGAAACGTGACAAAGAAGTGTATTTCGACAACTGTTCCGCCAACGCATTGGTTTCACCCGCATCACCGACTTCGAGCAATGCCATCGTTTCTTTTTGATTCGTATGCAAAGGGAGAACATGATTTTCATTATTCAGCACAGTAATCGCAGCCAGATTCAACCGGCGGATTAAATCACGTGTCTGAGGAGTATTGATCCGTTGCCCTAAACCGGATAGCTGGACAAACGGTTTCTTTTTTAGTCCGAGCACATATTTATAAGTCAGTACTTTGCGGCATTTCTCTTCAATATCTTCGCGTGTCAATTCTCCCTTATCAATGGCATCGAGTACGGCGGCTATCTCCTCCTTCAGGTTACGGGGAGCCAGTACCATGTCATTCCCTGCCTTCAATGCCTGCAGACTGACATTTCCATTGCCCGAAACGCCTTTCATGGCAAGGGCATCCGTGAAGATCAGTCCTTTGAAAGCAAATTCTTCTGTCAGCAGATCGTATACGATATTACGGGATAAAGAAGAAGGAAGTCCGCCTATCGGTTCAATAACCGGAACTTGCAGGTGTCCGACCATCATACCGCTCAATCCGGCACGGATCGCTTCTTTAAAAGGATGAAGTTCTACACTGTCCAGACGTTCGCGGGTAAAGGGAAGTACCGGAAGCGCTTTGTGCGAGTCTACATCCGTATCACCATGTCCGGGGAAATGCTTACAGACGGATAGTACGCCTCCGCCTTCCAGACCGGAAGCATAAGCTACTACCTTATCCGCCACCCGCACGGGGTCTTCACCGAAGGAACGGGTATTGATCACCGGATTCTTGGGGTTGATATTCACATCCGCCACCGGAGCAAAGTTGACTTGTACACCTAGCTGTACACATTGGCGTGCCATCTCGCGACCATATTCATAGATTAATTTATTATCCTGAATACATCCGAGCACCATATTTCGGGGAAAGACAGGAGTACCACGCAGACGCATTGCCAGCCCCCATTCTCCGTCAAAAGTGATCATTAACGGTAACTTTGCCATGCGCTGGGCTCGATTAGTCAGTTCCGCCTGGGTCTGCATCTTCCCACCGGAAAACAGCAGTCCGCCGACTTTATAAGTATCGACGGCATCCTTCAGCAATATCTGGTTGCGCTTGGTATCTACCGGAGCAATCGTATATATAAACAACTGACCGACTTTCTCTTTAAGCGTCAGCTTATTCATAATGGAGTCTACCCATTGTTGACAACGGACATCTTGTTTAGCTTTATAAAGTAGTAAAGGTTCTACGGGAGTATCTATTGCTTCTCCCCTGGCCTTGACAGGAAGAAGTAGCAGAATAGCCAGTATATATGTTAATAATCTCATTTTTTATTCAAGGTCAAATCCAGTCGTCCAACATAAATTCCATTCTTTCCGGTGTGCATAACGGGGACATTTTTCCCGTCTATGTTCAGATAATTCTTGGGGCTTTCCATAAAGGTATGAGAATGCCCACCCAGAATAACATCGATATTACGGGTGTTGGCTACCAGCTTCTCATCCATCTGAATACCCAGATGTGACAGGCATACAATGACATCGCATCCTTCTTCTTTCAGTTGTGCGGCAATGTCATTGGATACGGCGATCGGGTCTTTATAGATTACCCCTTCGCATTTATTGGCCTGTATCAGTCCTTCCGGCTTCGCTCCCAACCCGAAAACTCCGATCTTCAAGCCGAAACGATCCAGAATGACATAAGGTTTTACGATATCTTTGAGTACTGTGGCATCAAGATCATAGTTGGCACATACTACCGGAAACTTGGCTAATTTAAATAGACGAGCCATGTTGTCCAAACCGAAATCGAACTCGTGGTTACCGATTGTCATTGCATCGTATCCCATTTCATTCATCAGGGTGACTTCTACCTCACCTTTAAACATATTATAATAAGGAGTGCCTTGCGAGATATCGCCGCAATCGAACAGCAGTACATCCGGATTTTCTTTGCGGAACTGCTGCAGGAAACTTGCCCGACGGACAAATCCACCCTGACCGTAGTTCCGGTCGCCTTCCTGAGTCATAGGTTCAATCCGGCTGTGTACATCACTGGTTTGCAGTATGATTAGTTTTTTTGTTTCCTGGGCAGTTGCCAATGCAGGTAGTAAAAGGAGGAAAAGCATCAGCCACTTTCCGGTTCTTCCTTTGAATATATTCAAGACGGAAGTTATATGATTATGAGTTGTCATA
>QWCY01004047.1_pt1 | contig 15711 bp, 13 predicted proteins | sample 1972631 | NCBI WGS metagenome assembly QWCY01 (sample SAMN09866696, study PRJNA288562) | Human gut metagenome isolate pre1_stool, whole genome shotgun sequencing... | isolation source: gut | host: Homo sapiens | place: USA: California
CAAAGGGAATGATCTTAAAGAACACACTCCTTGACTACTGGCGCGAGATCCACAAAAAAGCAGGTTATGTAGAAATCTCCACACCGATCATCTTAAACAGAAGCCTCTGGGAGACATCCGGTCACTGGGATCACTATAAAAACAACATGTATACAACCGTCATCGACGGCGAAGATTACGCCATCAAACCGATGAACTGCCCGGGCGGCGTTCTTGTTTACGCTTCCGAGCCGCGTTCCTACCGTGACCTTCCGCTCCGTATGGGTGAGCTCGGTATCGTTCACCGCCATGAGAAATCCGGTCAGCTTCACGGACTCATGCGTGTACGCTGTTTCACACAGGATGATGCCCATATCTTCATGACTCCGGAGCAGATCCGTGATGAGATCAAGAACGTAGCAGGTCTGATCAACCAGGTATATTCCCTGTTCGGATTCAAATATCATGTAGAGCTCTCCACAAGACCGGAAGACTCCATGGGAAGCGACGAGGACTGGGAGCTTGCAACAAACTCCTTACAGGGCGCATTAGACGACCTTGGACTTGACTATGTGATCAACGAAGGTGACGGCGCATTCTACGGTCCGAAGATCGACTTCCATCTGGTAGACGCGATCGGCAGAACGTGGCAGTGCGGTACGATCCAGCTTGACTTCCAGCTTCCGCAGCGTTTCGAGCTTGAGTACATCGGCGCTGACGGTGAGAAGCACAGACCGATCATGATCCACCGCGTATGCTTCGGTTCCATCGAGCGTTTCATCGGTATCCTGATCGAGCACTTCGCTGGCGCATTCCCGACATGGCTTGCACCGGTTCAGGTTAAGGTTCTCCCGATCTCTGAGAAGTACGAGGAGTACGCAAAATCTGTCAAAGCAGCTCTTGACGCGGCTGACATCCGTGCTGAGATCGACCTCCGTTCTGAGAAGATCGGCTACAAGATCCGTGAGGCACAGGGGCAGAAGATCCCGTACATGTTAGTTGTCGGCCAGAAGGAGCAGGCAGATGGAACTGTATCCGTAAGAAGCCGCTTCAAAGGCGATGAGGGCGCTGAAGATCTCAACGTATTTATCGCAAACATCAAGGCTGAGATCGCTGGCCGTGTAAACCGTCCGGTCGAGGTTAAAAAGGAAGAGGAGAAATAATCCTCTGCTCGTTTAACCAGGTGCTGAAATTTCAGATTTTCGCCGGTCTTCGGAATTTTCCGGGGACCGGCTTTTTTTCTGTTTTTTGTCTGTCTGCTTGCACTTTTTTCCGAATGATGGTATCATATTACGGAATATGACCGTTGGGAGGTTTATCAATTGGCGAAGAAAAAGAACAGGAAAGTCGTTCGTTATCGCCGGCCCCTGAATATCAATGTGGGCATGATCATTTTTGCCCTCATTTTCTTATATATGGCATTTTATCTCTATACCTACCTTCGCAGGGACAAGGTGGAGTTTTATGAAGTTGTGGAGGGAAGTATCGTAAACGATACGAGGCACACCGGAATCATTTTCCGGACAGAGGAGCCGAAATACACTGACCGTGCCGGAAATATCAACTTTTATCTGAGAGAGGGGAAAAGGGCAGCTGTCGGTACGAGAGTCTATTCCATTGATGAGACGGGAACGCTTTCCGCCCTGCTCGCGGAAAAAACGGACGGGTCTGTAGCCCTCTCAAAGGAAAACCTCGCTTCCTTAAAAAAGCAGCTGTCCAGCTTTAGCCAGACATTCACGAACGAAGATTTCCGGGAGGTCTATGATACGAAAAACACCCTGGATGCGGAAGTCCTGGAGTATGTGAGCGTTGATACCTTAAAAAATCTTGACAGCGCAGTCTCTGAACTGGGCGGAAATTTCACCCAGGTGCGGGCGGATCAGTCCGGCATTGTGTCCTACTCGGTGGATTCCATGGAGACACTGACACCGAACCAGGTGACAGCGGATATGTTTGACAAGAGTTCCTACAAGAAATCCAGCGTGCGCTCAGGACAGCTCGTGGAGACCGGGGCACCGGCCTACAAGATCATCACCTCCGAGGACTGGTCCATCGTGTTCCCGATGTCGGAGCAGGAGCTTACCACTTATAATGGAAAGACTTCCCTCGCCGTGAAGTTTAACGGCAGGGATCTTGAGACCTCCGGCGCGTTCTCCACAGTGACAGGCGGAGATGGAAAGACATACGGAAAACTCGATTTTTCTAAATATATGGAACAGTTTGTTTCCGACCGGTATGTGGATTTTGAGATCGTGACCGATGAGGTCCGGGGACTCAAGATCCCGAGAAGCTCCGTCACCGATGTGACTTTCTATGTGATCCCGAAGGATTATTACGTGAGCGCAAAGAAGGATTCTTCCGATTCCTCCTCCGTCTCCCAAAGCGGCTTCCGCAAGGAGACCTACGCGGATGGAAAGACGGTGGGTGTCATCACTTCGTGCACGATCTACTACGCGGATGATGAATACTATTACGTAGATGCCGGGGAGAATAGTGAACTGAAAGCCGGGGATTTCCTTACAAAGGACGATTCCGAAGAGCGTTACCAGATCGGAATGACCCAGACGGTACAGGGCGTCTACAATATCAACCGTGGATACGCGGTATTCAGAAGGATTGAGATCCTTTCTTCGAATGATGAGTATTACACCATCAAAAAGGGCACCGATTATGGTCTGTCCGTCTACGACCACATCGTCCTGGATGCCAACGCCGTGACCGGAAACGGAATGATCATCTATCAGTAGGAGGTTTTTATCATGTCAGTTGCAGAGAATATAAAGAACGTAAGGGAACGCATGAACGCAGCCTGCCTTCGCGCGGGAAGAGATCCGAAGGAGGTCACCCTGATCTCCGTCAGCAAGACGAAGCCGGTCTCCATGTTGATGGAGGCCTATGAGGCGGGAGAGCGCGACTACGGCGAGAATAAGGTACAGGAGATCACGGAGAAGCGCCCGCAGATCCCGGAGGACGCAAAGTTCCACATGATCGGCCATCTCCAGACAAACAAGGTCGGACAAGTCATCGACAAAGTGGTCCTGATCCATTCCTGTGACAGCGTCCACCTGGCAGAGAAGATCGAGAAGGAAGCTGCAAAGCGCGATATGATCGCCAATGTACTCCTTGAGGTCAATGTGGCGAGAGAAGAGAGCAAATTCGGCATGTTCTTAGAGGACGTAATTCCAAATTTAAAGGAGATCCAGGCATTCCCCCATGTCTGCGTAAAGGGACTGATGACCATTGCGCCCAATGTCGAAAATGCAGAAGAAAATCGAAAATATTTTAAAGAATTATATCAATTATATGTTGACATCAAAAGTAAAAACATTGATAATGGTACTATGGGTGTGCTGTCCATGGGTATGACCGGCGACTTCGAGGTAGCCGTCGAGGAGGGTGCAACCATGATCAGAGTAGGAACCGGAATTTTTGGTTCCAGATAGATTGGAGAGAACTAGATATGAGCTTTTTAGGCAAGATTATGGATACGATGCGTCTGAACGACGATGAAGATGACGACTATTTCTTAGATGACGATTATGAAGATGAAAAACCGGCGAGAAAGAACTTTTTCAAGAAGCAGGCAGCCGATGATTTAGATGATTATGAGGAGGAGAAGACGAGATTTCTACCTCGCGCCACCAACAGCAACAAGGTCGTTCCGATGCGCCGCGGAAGCGGAATGGAAGTTTCCTTAATTAAACCGACCTCCTTAGATGACGCGAAGGAGATCTGCGATTATCTGCTTGCCGGAAAAGCAGTAGTCCTTAATATGGAGGGAATCCACACCGAGACCGCACAGCGGATCATCGATTTCACATCCGGATCCACATACTCCATGAATGGAAATCTCCAGAAGATTTCCAACTACATTTTTATCGCAACCCCGCAGTCCGTTGAGCTGTCCGGTGACTTTCAGGATCTTCTTACCGGAGGAAACTTAGACGTATCCGGTCTCAACATCCATCTTTAATTAAGGATCTATATGGAAAAGGAAGAACAGCTTTTTAGAAAGCGGATCCAGGAACTGGCAGAAAACGCCTACTCCCGGGACATTCCGCTTCACACAGATTTTCTGACGCTCGCAGAACAGACTGTCTTCCAGAATATGTCGGCTACGCTGCCGCCGGTGAAGTTCGTACTTTCCGGCGGCTTTCCGATGTCTGAAAGAAAGGTTTTGTGCTTTCTGGCGTCCTATGAGGAGGAACTTTACGCGCCGCCCTTCGTGTGTTTAAAGATCGTTCCCGCAAACAGGCGCTTCGCGGAGGAGCTGACCCACAGAGACTATCTCGGGGCGATCATGAATCTCGGAATCGAGAGGGCCATGATCGGGGACATCGTCCTGCAGGATGGAAATGCCTGGGCGTTTGTCATGGAAAAGATGAGCAGATATCTTGCGGAGAATCTCACGATGATCCGGCACACCTCTGTTGTCACGGGGATCACGGCAGATTTTTCTGAGCTTCCGGAGCCAGAGATGGAGGAAATTTCAGGAACAGTGAGTTCCGTCCGCCTGGATTCTGTTATCGCGCTTTGCGGAAGACTTTCCAGGACGAGGGCAGCATCATATATCGAAGACGAGAAGGTCTCTGTCAACGGGGCTGTCTGCACGAATGTATCGCTGAATCTTCGGGGCGGAGAGATCTTATCGATCCGCGGCATCGGCAAATTCCGGTTTGGCGAGCCAGGAAATCTTACGAAAAAGGGGCGGACATCTGTCGTGGTGTACCGCTATAAATAGGAGGTTAGCTTTATGATCACAGAACATGTAAACCGGATCCCGGTCCATCTCGACGGGAAGACCATTTATGATATCGTACTGGAAGATTCTTTTGACGCCCTTGCAAAGGAGATCTCCGCGCTGGGCACTGAGAAGAAAAAGATCTGCATCGTCTCGGATTCCAACGTGGCTGACTTGTATCTTGATGAAGTGACAAAGATCCTTTCCGGTTGCTGCCGTGAGGTCACATCCTACGTGTTCCCGGCAGGAGAAGAGAATAAGAACCTGAAGACAGTCCAGGGCGCTTACGAGCACCTGATCTTAAACAATTATGACAGAAAGGATCTTCTTGTGGCTTTAGGCGGCGGTGTCACGGGAGACCTCTGCGGATTTGTGGCTGCAACCTATCTCCGCGGCGTGGATTTTGTCCAGATCCCGACAACACTGTTGTCCCAGGTGGACTCCGGAATAGGCGGAAAGACCGGTGTAGACTTTGATTCCTACAAAAATATGGTAGGCGCTTTCCACATGCCGAAGCTTGTATACACGAATGTGTCCGTACTTCGCACACTTCCGGACGATCAGTTCTCCGGCGGCATGGGAGAGGTCATCAAGCACGGCCTGATCCTCGATAAAGAGTACTTTGACTGGATCCAGACGAACAGGGCGAAGATCCTCGCAAAAGACGCGGACACCTTAAAGCTTCTGATCCAGGGCAGTGATTTCATCAAGCGTGAGGTTGTTGAGATCGACCCGACGGAACAGAATGAGCGCGCGACCTTAAACTTTGGCCACACATTAGGCCATGCCATTGAGAAATTAAAGAACTTTACGATGCTTCACGGCCACTGTGTCGCTGTCGGTGCCCTGGCTGCCATGAATATCTGCAAAGAGCGCGGACTTGTAAAACAGGATGAGATCGACGCATACAAGGCACTGATGGAGTATTTCTTTATCCCGACATCCGTTTCCGGCCTTAATACGGAGGAAGTCATCGCTGCGACAAAAAATGATAAGAAGATGGAAGCCGGCGTTATCAAGTTTATTCTTTTAGACCGTGTGGGTCATGCCTATATCGACCGCACCGTCACGAAGGATGAGATGGAACGCGCCCTGGCAACTATTTTCAGATAGGAGTTTTTATGAATACCATCGGAAAACGCTACGGTGTTCTTGCCGTATGTTCCGCCCTGCTCATCGCTCTGGACCAGTGGGCGAAGAGTATGGCTTACAACACGCTGCGGGTCAATGGGCCGCTTGTGCTGATCAAGGGAGTCTTTGAGCTTCTGTACTCGGAAAACAGGGGCGCTGCCTTTGGAATTCTTCAGGGAAAACAGTGGTTTTTCTTCCTGGTTGCTGCGGCTGTTGTGATCGCGGTCCTTGTTTTTGTGGCAAAGCTTCCTTCCGGGAACCGGTATCTGCCGCTCTATATTTCCATGGTCCTTCTTCTTTCCGGCGCGGTCGGAAACCTGATCGACCGTGCGGTGAGAGGATTTGTGGTGGATTTCTTCTACTTCAGCCTCATCGATTTCCCGATCTTTAATGTGGCAGACTGTTATGTAGTCTGCGCGGCCGGACTTCTGATCCTTCTCATCGGCTTTTTCTATAAGGAAGATGAGCTTTCCTTCCTTTCATCGAAAAAAGGAGAATAACCAGTGAGAGAAGAATATTTTGTGACGGAGGAGACGGCGGGAGACCGTATCGATAAGTTCCTTGCGGAACAGTATGAGAATCTTTCACGCTCTTTCCTCCAGAAGCTTTTAAAATCAGGGGAAGTTATGGTAGATGGACGCCCGGTGAAGGCAAGCTATAAGGTGGCTGAGGGGGATCTGATCTCCTTCGAGGTGCCGGAGGCTGTGGAGCCGGAGATCGTGCCGGAGGATATTCCACTGGATATTTTATATGAGGACCATGATGTGATCCTTGTAAATAAGCCGAAGGGGATGGTGGTTCATCCGGCTGCTGGACATTATACGGGGACATTGGTGAATGCGCTGATGTTTCACTGTAAGGAAGACCTCTCCGGGATCAACGGAGTTCTGCGCCCGGGAATCGTCCACAGGATCGATATGGACACCACTGGTGTCATCATTGCATGCAAGAATGATCTCGCCCACAATTCCATAGCGGCACAGCTCAAGGAGCATTCCATCACCCGCCGTTATCAGGCGATCGTTCACGGAGCCCTGAAGGACGATGAGGGAGTGATCGACGAACCTATCGGGAGAAGCCCAAAGGACCGGAAGAAGATGGCAGTCAATTATAACAACGGAAAATCCGCAGTGACCCATTACAAGGTGCTCACACGGTTTAAGGATTTCACCCATATCGAGTGCCGCCTGGAGACGGGTAGAACGCACCAGATCCGCGTCCATATGGCAAGCATTGGACATCCGCTCTTGGGTGATGCCGTTTATGGTCCGGCGAAATGCCCGTATAAGCTTCAGGGGCAGACGCTGCACGCAGGGATTTTAGGGTTCGTGCATCCGCGGACGGGGGAGTATATGGAGTTTTCGGCACCGTTGCCGGAATATTTTGAGGAGCTTTTGAGAAAATTGCCGGGATAATTTTTCCCGGCTTTTTTGTGCAATAAGAAATTCCTCGAAACGTGCCAATGATGCGCACTCGCACGAGGATGTGGATTGTCGCAAGCGACCGCGCTCGGCGCGAGAATGTGCCTTGGCACATTCTTACTTATTCTGCTTTATGCATATACTGATGCAAAAATTCAGAAAATTTACGGGATAACTCTTGCATATTGACTGCAATTTTTGTATAATATAGCTATCAGAAAGCTTGATGACAGAAAGGAGCTGTGGCATATGAGTGATAACCTTATTATTACGATCGGAAGAGAATGCGGAAGCGGAGGAAGACATATCGGGCAGGCATTAGCAGAAAAACTCGGTGTAAAATGTTATGACAAAGAGCTCCTGAATCTGGCCGCAAAAGAGAGCGGTCTCTGTAAAGAGCTGTTTGAGACCCACGACGAGAAGCCGACGAGCAGTTTCTTATATTCTCTGGTAATGGATACATATTCCCTTGGATATACGAACTCTGCATATATGGATATGCCGATCAACCACAAGATCTTCCTTGCGCAGTTTGATACGATCAAAAACCTTGCGGACAAGGAATCCTGCGTAATTATCGGACGCTGTGCTGACTACGCGCTGGCTGATTATCCGAACGTGGTATCCGTATTTATTACAGCCGACGAGGACGTGAAGATCAAGACTTTGATGGAACGCCATAAGATTTCTGAGTCCCAGGCGAAGGATGTCATGATCAAGACCGATAAAAAACGTGCCAGCTACTATAACTATTATTCCAGTAAGCGCTGGGGCGATTCCAAGAGCTACGATCTCTGCATGAACAGCAGCAAGATCGGTTATGACGGAGTTGTGAAGATGATTCAGGATTTTGTGGAGATCAAGAAAGGTTATAAGAAGTAAGTGATATTAAGATTGGGCAGGGAGCAGAGTTAAATCTGTTGCCTGCCCGTTTCTTTGTGGAAAAAAGGAAAGATCCCGACTATATCCCGAATGATCCAATGGAAATTGAGCATGTAGACGAATTTTTGAAGCTGATGGCAGTTTTAACGGGCGATAATCGATATGTTGATATCGTGAAGCTCGATGGAAAGGAGATTGTAAACATGTGTGATGTTGCAACGAGATTAGAGAATCTTGGTATACAGAAAGGTCTTGCGGCCTACCAGCAGCATCTCCGGGAGTATAAGGGAAAAACGACCACAGCGGCACCGAGTCCGGGTGAGTGGGAGGAGGCCTTCGGCGATGCGGATGTCATCTTCTGCTTCACGCTGGCTTCGGTGGATAATTTCGCGAAGAACGGCCGTGTGAGTCACGTGATCGCGAAGGGCATCGGTCTCATAGGCATCCGGATCGTAGGCACCGCGGGCCCGGAGGGAACGCTCGACTTCAAGGGCAAGTGCCATGGCGATAAGAAGGTGCTGGTACTAATTCTCGAGAAGATGAAGGAACTCGGATACAACGGCGGCAGGGTCATCATCGCGCACAACCAGAACGAGGCGGCGGCGCTGCAGCTCAAGATGCGGATCGAGGAGCTGTTCGGTACCTTCAATGGCGTGATCCACCCGGAGCGGGCGCTGTGCTGCTACTATGCAGAGCCGGGCTCGGTGATGGTCGGGTTTGAAGCATAAACGTGTCGAAGTGGCTGAAGAATGCGGCTTTGAGATGACTGGCTTTAAGGCGTAAAAGCCGACGTATAAAGGATAGAAGGACAGATACTGGAAGGATCGTCCTGTTTATGGGGCAGATCTGAGAGTCTGTCCTTTTTTGATTTAAGTAAAAGCCGGCCTAGATCTCATCTTGATGCTTTGAAATGTAAAATATTCTTGACATAATGACGCATCCAATATATACTATAGATGTAAGATATATTTTACATTATGTCGGAAGGAGGACGACGGATATGTCAGAGATTTTATCATTTACGGCTGCATTTATCGCGGTTCAGATATTCAAGATCATCATGTTTAAGAAGGATAAGGATTACAGTGGTTATGATGAGCGGCAGGAACTGATTCGAGGGAGAGCATTTCGCTACGGCTTTTTGACATTGGCCTTCTCGCTTGCGGCAGTGATGCTGTGGGAGGAGTGCGAGGGTGCACTGCCGATCGAGTTTTCACTCCTCATGATGGCCTGCCTCATGGTGGGATGTCTGGTGGTCATCCTCTATGACATCTGGAAGGATGCGTACTGGGGCATCCGGCAGGCGTCGGGCTCGAACGCAGCCATCGTGCTCATGGTGGCGGTGATGGTGATGCAGTACCTGAGTTTCCGGGGACATGCCAGTGCTGGCGACGTGATCGTCGATGGCATCCTCACCTGGGATGGCGGCATCTATCTCCTGATCTTTGCGTTCTTCGCGCTGATCATCGTGAACCTGCTGCTGAAAGCGTGGGTGGACAAACGGGGAGGTTCGGCGGAATGAAAAACCGGACGATGAAATTCGTGAAAAACGGTGTCGATCGGTGGGAGGTCTGCTGAAATGAAAAACCTGAAGATGAAATCGGCGCGGGCGGCGCTGGATCTGTCGCAGCAGCAGCTGGCGGATCTCGTCGGTGTGTCGCGGCAGACCATCAACGCCATCGAAAAGGGCGATTATAACCCGACGATCCGACTCTGCATCGCGATCTGCAGGGCGCTGAACCGGACACTGGACGAACTGTTCTGGGAGGAGCCGTGAACCTGGCTTCAAAAACGTTTGAAATGAAGGAAAAGACTCCTTAGGATGAAAGAGAAGAAGCGGATTTGATTGATTAGAGCGCGGATTGATGTATGGTGACAAAATGGAGAAGATCAGATTTCAGATATGTGAAAAGGAGCTTACGCTGTATCCGGCGCAGGGAGAAAACCGGCCACTGATCGTTTTCAATACGGTGATGGGAGACGGGGAAGAGCTTGCGCAGGCGCTGCGGGCGATGGATGTGCCGGACTGCAATCTGCTGGTGGTCGGAAAGCTTCAGTGGTATCACGATATGACGCCGTGGAGTTGTCCGCCGCTGTCGAAGCGGGGTCCGGCTGCTACGGGAGGAGCGGATGCCTATCTGGAGACATTGGCGTCGGAAATCGTGCCGGCAGCCAGGAAAAAAATCCGGGGAAGCGCGCCGTACGTCGGCATCGCCGGGTACTCGCTGGCTGGGCTTTTTGCGCTCTATGCGATGTACCGCTGCGACTGCTTCGCGTGGGTGGCCAGCATGTCCGGCTCCCTGTGGTTTCCGAAGTTCCGGGAATACGTGCTTCGGCATGAACTGATGCGGCAACCGGAGATGCTCTACATGTCGCTAGGGGATGCCGAGGCGAAGACGAAGCATGCGGTACTGAAAACCGTGCAGGAAAATACGGAGGCGATCGTCAGGCACTATCAGGAGGTCGGCGTGGATGTGCGCTGGGAGCTGAACCCCGGAAATCACTTCCGGGACGTGGCGATGCGAAGCGCAAAAGGTATCAAGGCGATACTGGAAGCGTGAAGAATGAACTGCGTTTATAAAGAATGGCATCGAAAACGTAACCGATTTCGATACCATTTGGGCATAAAGCAGAGCTGCCGCCCAGCAAAAAATATTTGCTAATGCGACAGCCCCTAATAATATTGAATATAAATTTGGTAATTATTCCACCGTCACGGATTTCGCCAGATTTCGCGGCTGGTCCACATCGAGGCCTTTCTGTACAGAGGCGTAGTAGGCGATAAGCTGGAGGACGACCGCGATCGGGAATACGGTGAATTTATCATCTTCCTTCGGGATGCGGATGATCACATCGGCGATTCCCTCGTCGACAGCGGTATCTTCCGTTACAAGGAGTACCACATAGGCACCTCTCGCCTTTACCTCACGGATGTTGGAGATGGTCTTCGCGAAGATGTGTTTCTGGGTCGCGATGGCAATCACCGGGACATGGTCTGTGATCAGGGCGATGGTTCCGTGCTTTAATTCACCTGCTGCGTAAGCCTCCGCGTGGATGTAGGAGATCTCCTTTAACTTTAACGCGCCTTCCAAGGAGAACGCGTAGTCCATGCCGCGGCCGATAAAGAACACATCCGGGTAATTCACGATGTGGGTGACGATCTCATTGATCGTATTCTCATCGCGGATCATGGTCTCCATAGCGGAAGCGCAGTTTAAGAGATCACTCATGAACTGCTCTGCATGTTCCTCCGTGTATACGCCGCGTACAAGCGCCATACGGCAGAAGAGAAGATAGAGGGCAGCGATCTGTACTGTGTAGGCCTTCGTGCTCGCCACAGCGATCTCAGGACCTCCATGGGTATAGATCACGTAATCGCTCTCGCGGGCGATCGTAGATCCCTTTACGTTTACAACAGAAATTACAGTGGAACCGCATTCCCTTGCGAGTCGGAGTGCCGCCAGGGTATCGATGGTCTCGCCAGACTGGGAGATCACGATGGTGAGGGTCGAGTCATCGATCAGCGGCTCCTCGTAGCGGAACTCGGAGGCGATGGACACGGTCACTGGAATTCTGAGGCGCGGCTCAATGAGGGCTCTCGCCACCATTCCCGCATGCATGGCAGTTCCGCAGGCGATGACGCGGATATTTGTGATACGCTTTAAGAGCTCATCCGGGATCTTCTCATCGGAGAGGTCCGGGAGACCTTTTGTGAGGCGCGGAAGAATCGTCTTTTTTAATACTTCCGGCTGCTCGTGGATCTCCTTCATCATGAAATGCGGGAAACCGTTCTTCATGGCTGCGTCCGTGTTCCAGGATGCCTCGAGGATCTCCGGCTCCACCTTTGTGCCGTCAAGCTCGTAGAGGCTCGCGTGGTAGGCAGTGAGCTGTACGATCTTTCCTTCCGGGACAACGAAGTATTTCTTTGAGTACGGAAGAAGAGCCGTCAGGTCGGAGGCGATCATGGCTCCGGAAGCGGTGTAAGCTGCTACAAGCGGGCTTACGTTTCTCACTGCATAAACTTCACCCGGGCGGTCCTCAAACATAATACAGAAGGCGTAGGAGCCTTCCAGCTGTCTTAGAAACTCACGGATGGAGGAGAACGGGTCACCGTTGTAGATCTCGTTTAAGGTCGCAGCGGCAACTTCCGTGTCTGTCTGGGAATGGAGCTTTCCCTCCAGGTGGTATTTTGCTGTCAGGGCATGGTAGTTCTCGATGATGCCGTTATGGATCATCGTCACTTTTCCTGCCACATGCGGATGGGCATTCTCACTTGTCACGCCGCCGTGGGTCGCCCAGCGGGTGTGGCCGATTCCGCAATGGGAAACGATGGGATCTTCCTCGCATACTTTGCGCAGGGCAGCAACTTTTCCGACTTTTTTGATAAAGTGGATTTTTGAGTTCTCGTCAAATAAAGCGATTCCCGCGCTGTCGTAACCGCGGTACTCAAGCTGGGTGAGACCATTGAGCAGTACTGTCTGCGCGTCTAAAGGACCGCAGTATCCGATAATTCCACACATATATTTTCATCTCCAGTTTTTCGTTATGTAATATTAGACTATGTTTCACGCGGTATCATGCTATCTTGAGGTCCCCTGCGGGACCTTCCTAATGTTCAGAAGGGACGCAGAAACCTTCCTGTAAGCAAGCTTACGGGACATTCCTGTATCCCCCCTGACGACTGCACGAGCCAACTTGTTACGATTATAGTATTAAATGGCTGGAAAGTCAATCCGCGCCTGTTTCCATGGGGAAAATTAAAGAAATCTTAACAAATTTTCCTTCCCCTATATGTTATACTAACTCCGTTATATTTACATAATGCAGGAGATGTACGCTCGAAAATGAAGTTGAACGACCATTTAGATTTTCATAAATTACCTTTTGATAAAGAAAAGATCCGCGAGCAGGTGGAGAAGATCGCCGCGGACTGCATGCACTGGGTGACAGGCAGGCAAAATGCGAGACCGCTTTTAGCGATGGTTTTATGTACCTGTATCGCGTTTTCCGCCATGCTTCCCTATATTCCGGTGATCGCCCCGGCGGAGACCAGCACGGAGCGGATCTATGAGCCGGAGACCGTCGATATTCTCGAGGATCCTACAGAAAATACGACAGATGAGACTACAGCGGAGATCGATCCGGATGCACCAGCTCCATATAAATTAAACTTTTCGAACATGTACGAGGAGGGATCGGAGACCAGCTACGCGGAGATCCTGATGAAAGAATTGATCCAGAAGGACTCCAAGTGGTTTGCCGCGATCTATGACATGGCAAACAAAGCTCCGGCAAAGCTTGCCCCGTCCTTTGGCCGCAAGGCGTCCTCTGTTCTCGGACAGTATAACCCGACCTCGAAGACTCAGGATAAGAACAATCCGGCTTCCTGGTATGTGGAGCATTTTAAGAATGTCAAGGTTACATTTTACAACGGCGACGGCGAGGTCACGTCCGCAGTGTCAAATGCCCAGGATATTCTTTCCATGGCAAGTGTTTATGCGTTTTATAACGGGATCACGGATCTTGACACGATCCGCACCTATGTGAATGACCTCTGGACGAAGTCCCATTCCTACCAGGCATCCCTTGGAAATGTCTATTACTGCGACGGCTGCGTGGATCCGAACGCGTCTGCGGAAGAGGGAGATTCCGAGCTGGAAGGCGAGGATACCTTTGTATCCGGACGAAATATTGACACGGAGATCCGAACAGACGCAGGCGATGAGGTCATCGACCAGGCCGGAGATACGGTTTCTGTAAACGGCGAGAGCCACAGTGATGGTTCCTCCGCATCAGGTTCCGCCCAGGATTCCTCCGCACATACGTCCATGGTGGCTGAAACAACGACAGTTCCTCCGTCGGCTGCAAACCATACAGAAGGTGCCGAGACGAAAGAATCCACTACAAGCGCCCTGGATTCCCTGGCTGAGACGGCTGAGAGCGTGATCCAGGAGACCACAAAGAAAGCGACGATCATCCGCGTGGAGGATAAGACCGAGGCAGCCACGAAAGCTCCGGAGGCGGAAGCTTCAACGACTGCAGCGCCGACAACGAAAGAGGAGACGGTTCGCGAAACCACTGCTCCTTCCACGGAAGGAACGGAAGAGACTTCAGTGAAGATCATCCGAGTCGGCAGCAATGAAGAAGCGGACCATGAATATTCCGGTTATGCTGTCCGGGCGGCAGCGGAAGAGCAGAATGCGGAGACATTCCTTTTAGAGCCGGAAACGGCGGCAGGAAGTGAAGCAGGCAATGAAACCGGTGGTCTGGAACAGGCAGCCGAAGTGGAAGAGAGCGCTGCCAACGGATATAGCGTCCATACGGCGGCTGCATCCCATGCACTGATCTGTCCCGGACATATCGATCTGAAGATCTCAGCGACCATCCGCACACTCAACGAAAATTCAAATCTTTACAGTGTCGATGACACAGGAAACACTGTGGGAGAGACGGAGTCCGTATCCGCGGACGGAACCGGCTGGGAGGGCTGGAACAGGAGAATGACTGCTTTTGTGAGCCATATCAACCGTCAGGACTGGACGGAAACCTACGGACTGAATGTGGTCGTGGAAGGCACAAGAGCGCCGCTTTCAACAACAGAGATTGAGTCTTACATGAGCAGGCTTCCGAAAGATACCTCCGAGACAAGAAAGAATATTATCCGTTATGCCCTTCAGTCTGTCGGAAAAGTTCCGTATTACTGGGGTGGAAAGGCCAGCGCCCAGAATTATACTGGCAACAATTTCGGTTCCGTCACGATCCCGGACCACAAGGGACGTATCTTAAAGGGACTCGACTGCTCCGGATGGGTCAACTGGGTATACTGGTCCGTCACAGGAACGCATCTGCCGTATGAGGGCACAGAGGGCTTAAGGACTCTTGGACGGCAGGTAAGACGTCAGGATTTGAAGCCGGGCGATATTGTGGTAATCACGGGATCCACGCCGCATGTTATCATGTTCCTCGGATTTACCTCAAACGGACAGATCCAGTGTGTCCATGAGACGGGGTCCGCGAACAATGTCACAATTGGCGTGATGAACGCGAACTGGCCGTATTATAGAAATCTGCTGGATTAATGGAATGTAGTTCTGGGAATTAACCGATTTGTCCGGTTCTGGGGACGAAAAAGTAATTTTAAATAATTTGATCTGTATGAAATTGATTTGATGATTGTGATGAACATTTTTGTGCGGATCATGTGCAGCACCTTCTTTACAGCACATCAGGGGTCTAGAAAGACTGGAATGCGGCTGGAGAGAAGGTGCTTGCTTTAGTTGCCAATAACGAAAGTGAAGAAAAAGAATTAATAAAAATTGAATCGAGGCAGTTCTGCGCTGATAATTGGATACGCTGAAGAAAATATGGCGGGAGTGGATTGAAAGGAAAATTTTTTGGATGCTTATAAGAGAAAAAATTATAGATAATTAACTAAAATATAAACAATATATTACGAATTATGAAGATATGAAGAAGTGTATTGAAAACAGTACAATTCGATAATATAATTCAAAAAAAGGAAAGAGTAACGCGGACTGCACCAAGACAGGAGGCAGT
>QWCY01004061.1_pt1 | contig 15680 bp, 13 predicted proteins | sample 1972631 | NCBI WGS metagenome assembly QWCY01 (sample SAMN09866696, study PRJNA288562) | Human gut metagenome isolate pre1_stool, whole genome shotgun sequencing... | isolation source: gut | host: Homo sapiens | place: USA: California
GAGGACTTGGAGGACTGGGAATCTCGTTAGGAGACCTATTTGCGAAAAAGCATCCTGCTGTCTCAGTACTCTCAGAACTCCCAATTCTCCCATGATAATCGGCACGTGATACCGCCGATGGTCGGCAATAACAAAGGCGCACATATTCATGTGCGCCTTTGTCTTGAAATCCCTGAATCTCTTATTTCAGTGCCTGCTCGACAGCGACGGCAACGGCTACCGTTGCGCCGACCGTTCGGAGCGTCAGCGACAAAAGTCCCCCGCACAGGCGGGGGATTTAGGGGGTGGGTAACAAGGAACGAAGTTCCCGATGGTCGGCAATGACAAAAGGCGCACAAATTCATGTGCGCCTTTGTCTTGAAATTCCTGAATCTCCTATTTGAGCGCCTGCTCGACAGCGACAGCAACGGCTACCGTTGCGCCGACCATCGGGTTATTGCCCATTCCGAGGAAGCCCATCATCTCGACGTGTGCCGGTACGGACGACGAACCCGCGAACTGTGCGTCGGAGTGCATACGTCCGAGAGTATCGGTCATACCGTAGGATGCAGGTCCCGCAGCCATGTTGTCCGGATGGAGGGTACGACCCGTACCGCCGCCCGATGCAACGGAGAAATACTTCTTGCCTGCGAGTACGCGCTCCTTCTTGTACGTACCTGCTACCGGATGCTGGAAACGGGTAGGGTTGGTGGAGTTACCGGTAATCGAAACATCCACGTCCTCTTTCCACATGATTGCAACGCCCTCGCGAACGTCGTCGGCACCGTAGCAGCGAACCTTCGAGCGGAGACCGTCCGAGTAGGCGATGGTCTCAACCTCCTTCACTTCGCCCGAGTAGTAGTCGAACTCGGTGCGGACGTAGGTGAAGCCGTTGATACGCGAAATAATCTTCGCGGCGTCCTTGCCCAGACCGTTCAGAATCACGCGGAGCGGATTCTTGCGCACCTTGTTAGCCATTTCGGCGATTTTGATTGCGCCCTCGGCGGCAGCGAACGACTCGTGACCTGCGAGGAATGCGAAGCACTGCGTGTCCTCGCGCAGCAGACGCGCTGCGAGGTTGCCGTGTCCGATACCCACCTTGCGGTCGTCGGCAACCGAACCCGGGATGCAGAATGCCTGCAAACCCTCGCCGATAGCCTCGGCTGCGTCGGCTGCGCTGGTGCAACCCTTCTTGATTGCAATCGCCGCGCCTACGACGTAAGCCCACTTCGCGTTCTCGAAGCAGATAGGCTGCGTCTCCTCGCACATCTTGTAAGGGTCGATGCCCTTCTCGTCGCAGATTGCCTTTGCCTCTTCGATGCTCTTTATGCCATATTGTGCAAGCACAGCGTTAATCTTGTCGATTCTGCGCTCATAACTTTCAAACAAACTTGCCATAATTTTCTCTCTATTTTACGGTTTAACAATATGGTTTACTCCTGACGAGGGTCGATGTATTTGACAGCCTCCTTGAAACGACCGTAGGAACCCTTAGCCTTCTCCAAAGCCTCTTTCGGGTCGATGCCCTTCTTCACGAAGTCCATGAACTTGCCGAGGTGGATGAATTCGTAGCCGATGACTTCGTCGTTTGCGTCGAGACCCATGCGGGTGCAGTAGCCCTCAGCCATTTCGAGGTAGCGTGTACCCTTGGCGAGCGTACCGAACATGGTGCCGACCTGCGAACGCAGACCCTTGCCGAGGTCTTCGAGCGATGCGCCGATTACGAGACCGCCCTCCGAGAACGCCGACTGGGTGCGACCGTAGACAATCTGCTTGAACAACTCGCGCATTGCGGTGTTGATGGCGTCGCAGACGAGGTCGGTGTTGAGTGCTTCGAGGATGGTCTTGCCCGGAAGGATTTCCGATGCCATTGCAGCCGAGTGGGTCATGCCCGAGCAGCCGATGGTCTCGACGAGAGCCTCCTGAATGATACCGTCCTTGACGTTGAGCGTCAGTTTGCATGCACCCTGCTGAGGGGCGCACCAACCGATACCGTGAGTCAGACCGGAGATGTCCTTAATCTCCTTTGCGCGAACCCACTTTCCCTCTTCCGGAATCGGTGCGGAAGGGTGGTTTGCACCCTTCTTTACGCAGCACATCTGCTGCACTTCGTGTGAATAAATCATAGTTTTTAAGTTTAGTTTATGTAATTCTGAAACCTTTTATGCTTAAAATCGACACAAAGATACGAAAAGCCGAGAGCATTGCAAAAATTTTCTTAAAGTCTTTAAAGTCCTTAAAGTCTTTAAGGACCTTAAAGTCCCTTGTGTTTTTCGGAAAAACCGATTAAAATGCAAGATAACCGGATAAATATGATGCTTTGTCGCGGAAAATATCTACCTTTGCAAATGTCCGCTGCGGCGTATCGACCGCAATACGTGTGCGTCGCAGAGGATTCACATCTTTTTTATAAAAATTTTAGTTAGGTTGGTTATGAAAAGAAATCTGTTTTATTCGTTCGTGGCGGCATTGTTGTGTCTGCCGATGGTCGCTTGCGACAAAAACGAGGCTCCCGAGCCGGCTCCCGAACCCGAACCGGAACTGCCGAAGTACGAGGCGGTCGATATGGGCGTCAGCGTGAAGTGGGCGGCTTACAATATCGGAGCCGAGAAGCCCGAGGAGTACGGCGGCTACTATGCGTGGGGCGAGACCGAGGAGAAGGAGACCTACTCTTACGACAACTACAAGTTGCAGGGTCAGAAAGTCGGAAATATCGAAGGCACCGAGTACGATGTCGCCAAGAAATCGTGGGGCGGTGAATGGCGCATGCCTACCTGCGAGGAGTTGCAGGAGTTGATTAACAACTGCATGTGGATTCGCACCGAACTGAACGGCGTCGGCGGATACAAGGTTACGGCAAAGAACGGCAATTCGATATTTTTCCCTGCTTCGGGCTACAAGTGGAACAGCGACAAGCCTTCTTACGAGGGAGACAACGGCAGTTACTGGACCGGTACGCAGAAAGACGAGGACAACGCCTACTATCTGACTATGGGCAGCAAGTACCGTTTCGACTACTCGATGCGGTTCGCCGGTCAGCCGGTGCGTGCCGTGCATCCGTAATCGGGTTGCGTGCAATACGCCCTGCATCCGTCGGACGTAAGCGGTCGGCGGCGGAGTGAGGGCAGAAAAAATCCTGCCGGATTCCCTCCGGCAGGATTTTTTTGTCGGCGACCTTAAAGACCTTAATGACCTTAGGGACTTTAAAGTCTTTAAGGTCGTTAGGGTTGCTCGACGGGCGTTGTGCGCACTATTTCTTCTGCTCCGACTTGAAGACCTTTACTTTGATGTCGGTAAGAGCCTTCGTCAGCGATTCGTCGCTGTTCTTCGCAGGGTCGTAGGTAACGGTGATAGTCTTCGTCGGAACGTCCACCTGAACGTCCTTGACGCCCTTTTCGTAAGGAATGGTGTTCAATACCTTCTTCGAGCAGTGCGGACAGTCGATGTCGGTGGTAAATACGGTGGTTACGGTCTTCTTTGCCGCTTTGTTGTCGGCATACGATACGCCGATGCCCAGAAATGCCGCGACAAGCACGATGATGAATTTTTTCATGACAGTTTATTTTTAAGGTTTTATGTTTTTACTTTTATTGTTTTGTCCCTCATCCGGTTCTCCTCTTCGTCATTCTGAGCGCAGCGAAGAATCTAATTCTTTGCATTTTCAGATCCTTCGCTATGCTCAGGATGACGGAAATGCGCTCGGGATGAAGTAAGGTGTGTCGGAATGACGAATCGAATCAATACAGGTTGAATCGTACTCCGATATAGAATTTGCGTCCCATAAGCGGTCCCCACACCAGCGAGGAGTTGAAATACCACGAATACGGATTGTCGGCATGCAGTATCGGATGTTTCTGCGTATAGTTGCCGATGTTCTCGCAGCCTATGTAGATGTCCCAGTGCTTGATTCGGCGGCTTACCTGCGCATAGAACATAGGGTAGACCGGCGAATAGGCGGACGGTATGTCAGGTTCCGTCTGCGGTATGCGGCTGCGACCGTTGAGTTGCGCCGTAACGTCGAACGTCCATTTGCGCATACGGGTCGCGTATTGCAGGTTGAGCAGCGTCTTGAAACGGCTTACGAGCGGTCGCTCGACGAGTTCGTGTCCTCCGCCCTCACGATTGACAGTGTATTTGCTGTCGGTGTAGCGGAATGTGGCGAAGATGTCGAAACGCTCTATCGGCGTCCATGTCAAATCGACCTGATAGGAGTTGGTGAACGACTTCTTGTTCGTGTCGTAGATGAAAGTGGCACCGTATATATACTCCTGGTCTACTATTACACTGTGGAACAACTGCGTGCGGAAATAGTCGAAACTGATGGTCATGTCGTTGTGATTGATGGTCGATATTGTCTGTGTCAGACTGCCGCCCGCCGTCAGAGCCGTTTCCATACGGTTGAGGTCGCGGTAATGCCGAGGAACTCCGTAGATTTGGTGTCCCGTCGCGAGAATTCCGATATTGTCGGTGATTACGTCGGTCGGTCGGTAGCCCAGACCCGCCGAGGCACGGAATACGGTGGTCGGCGTGATGTTCCATTTGACGTGCGCACGAGGCGTAATCATATTCTTGCGGAAATAGAAATTGTAGTCGTAGCGCAGACCCGCGACAACCGACAGTTTGTCCTTTATCGAATAGGTGTATTCCATGTATGCGCCTATTTCCGGTTCGAGACGTTTGGAATCGAGAACTTTGTTATTCAGAATTATTGAACCGCCCCAGTTCTGCATTATTCCGAGATTCTGCATGAGATTCTCGTTCACCCAGCGCGACGATGCGCTGATACCCGAAATCAGCGACGAACGGTAGGTGAAGTAGTGGACGTACATGGCGTTGGCGTTAAGCATGTTCTGACGTCCGCTATAATCGTTGAACGCACCGAAATAGGCATCCTCGTTGAAGTGGTCGAAATCGACTACGACGGCGAAGTTGGAGCGCATCTCGTCCTGCTCGTCCTTGTCGAAAACCGACTTGCCGACGGGCATTCCGAGTTTGAAATAGGCGTTCACCTCCTCGTTCTTCACCTCCGAGCCGTAAGGGCGGTTATGGTTGTAGTGGTCGGGCTGCGATTCGTCTATCCAATGCAGCATCTCGTCCTTCATCTTCTTGCGGTAGTTCATCTGACCGCCGAGGCGGTAGTCGTTGATGTATTTCACTCCCCAGCGCACCTGCATTCCGTTGTCCGCCTGATAGAGCCAGCGGTTGGCTATGTCGAACTGGCGCGAGAGCGGCAGGTCGCGGAAGCCGTCGTGGTTGTGGTCGTAACTCTTGGTGTCCATCGAGCCGTGAGCGAGAATGACGGTCGAAAGCCGCTTGTCCGCCGTTACGGGAATCGCGCTCGAAAGGTTCACCTCGGGTTTCAGTTCGCTGTCGAAATAGACGTTGAGGAACAGCCGCTCGTCGTCGGTCGGCTTGCGGTGTTCGAGGTTGATTTGTCCCGTAATCGCCTCGTGTCCGGCGGTTACGGACGAAATGCCCTTCGATACCTGAATCGAGTTGAGCCACATGCCGGGGGTGTAACTCAATCCGTAAGGCGCGCTCAATCCGCGCATTATGGCGCGGTTCTCGTCGAGAATCTGGGTGTAGGTGCCGGCGAGACCGAGCATCTTTATCTGGCGTGCGCCCGAAATGGCGTCGCTGTAACCGACTGTTACCGACGCCGAGTTCTCGAAACTCTCGGCGAGGTTGCAGCATGCCATTTTGCACAGTCCGGCGAACGAAATCGTTTCGCCTTTCAGTATGCCGTCGTGGCGGATGTAGTTGCCGCCGAGATTACCCTCGACGACGACGGTTTCGAGTGCCACGCCCTGACGCAGTTTGAGTTGTACCTGCGACATGGTGTCGTCCACGTGCAATGTGTCGTTCTCGTAGCCGAGGAACGAAGCGACGAGCGTGTCGTAGCCCTTGACGCGGTGAAGACGGAATTTGCCGTCGATGGAAGCCGCCGTACCGACGTTGGTGTCGGCCCAGTAGACGGAGGCTCCGGGCATCGGGTTGTTTTCGGTATCGGTTACCGTACCCGTGATGTCCTGTGCGTATGCCGATGCGGCGATACACACGAATAGAATTATTGCGGAAAAGTATTTTGCGTATTTCATTTTCTCCCTTTGTTATAGGTATAAACGGATTTATTGCGGGCGAATTGCGTATTCGTCCGTAACGATTCGGTTATGCCGATACGGGAGGTGCGCGGAGCGAGCGGAGAACCCTCGCCGGAGATTGCGGCAGCGGTATTTTGCGCCGTTCGAAACGCCGGCTTGCGACGGAGGCGAAGATGCGCTCCGTGTCGTCCGATGCCGGCAGTATGCAGTCGCTCACGACGGGCGCAGCGACGGATGCTACCTGTCGTGCGATGTCGTAGAGGTCGATTTCGGTGGAGTGGCTGTGCTTGCACTTGCAGCGGTCGTCGGCTTTTATGCCGTCGCCGAAGGATTGCGCATGGGTGCATGCCGTGCAGCAGCAGCCTTTGTGGCAGACCTCGTAGTGGCGGCTGTGCGGGCAGTGGCAGAGCAGGATTGTAGCCGTGTAGCCGCATATCGATGTGAGATACACCGACAGGATGAACAGCGATATGGCTTTGCGGAACGGCATGGCTTTCAACTGATAAGGTCTTTAAAGTCTTTAAGGTCCTTAATCCCGCATACGCGGTTTTTTATCTTCCCTTATAAGTCCCCCGCACAGGCGGGGGATTTAGGGGGTGGGTAACACGGAGAAAAGCAAAAAACTGTTTTTGCCCGGCTTGACGCCGGCTAATCCCGCGTTACGGTCTTTTCCTCCTTTGCTCCTCGTTTTTTTTGAGGTTATACGAGATTGCACTCGGTGAGTTTCTCTATCCACGCCTTTGCGTCATGCTCGGCGACGGACTCCTCGACCTCGTAGTTTTCGAGCAGGATGCGCTTCACGTCGTCGGCGTCGAACTCCTTGCCCTGCAACTCGTTCCACAGCAGCAGCGATGTTTCGTTGAGCGCGATTACCCGCGTCATGTCGCTTCCGAAGCGTCCCTGCATTATCACGACGTGTTCGCCTGCTATGTCGCGAACCTTGTATCCCTCCTTGAATTTCATAACTTCGATTTTATTTGTCGCAAATATAGTGCTTTTTTCCGAAAAAACGTCTGCCGGCATCCCCATTTTCGGCTAAAAATCCTCGATTGTTGATAACTATTTCGTGCTTTTTTTCGGAAAAACCGCAAAAAATCCTAATTTTGCAAGGATACAAAGATGTTAAATTGTGAATTTACAAACAACTTTACATCGAATTGTCATAACTGCGTCATTTTAACACGATGCCGAGGCAATTTCGGGGCGTATTTTGGATGTCGTGTCGTCATTCTGAGCGAAGCGAAGAATCTGTTCGGATTGACCTCGAAGATTAGATCCTTCGCTTCGCTCAGGATGACGGAGCGGAGTTGATGCACGGGTTGAAAGATAATTAGGTGTGGAGTAGAACAGTATATACGGTAAATACTTTGGTGAAATGTTGTCGATATTGTATTATCTTTGGTGCGTGCCGGTAATTACGGTGTTTTTCCTGCTGTCGGTCATCGCGCTGATTGTATGTTATCCGTTCGACAAGGGTCGGCGGGTCGTCCACGAACTTTCGCGGGCGTTGTGCATGGTGTTCTGGCGGACGCCGCCGACGTGGCGACGAGACGTGTCGGGACTCGAAAACGTCGAAAAGGGCAAGCCATACGTCATAGTGCTGAACCACAACTCGATGGTCGATATAATCTCGCTCTATTTCGTGCCGCTCAACTTCCGTTGGGTCAGCAAGCGCGAGGTGTTCCGCATTCCGTTTATCGGCGGGCTGCTCGTGCTGCACGGCGACATCGCAATCGAGCGCGGACGCGGTGCGGAATCGATGCGCAAGGTGATTCGCGACGGCAGGACGTGGCTGTCGCGCGGAGTTTCGGTCGCGATGTTCCCCGAGGGTACGCGGTCGAAGGACGGCGAGATGCACCGTTTCAAGCAGGGGGCGTTCGTGCTTGCCAAGGAGGCGGGCGCGGCGATACTGCCCGTGGTGCTGGACGGCACGACCGAACTGGTGAAGCCGAATTACATGTTCAACTGGCATCATCGGCTGACGGTCAAGGTTCTGCCGCCCGTCTCCGCTGAAGAGGTGCAGAGTAGGGATACGGCTGAACTTATGGAGGATGTACACGACCGCATGGTCGCCGCCCTGGCGGAGATACGCGCGGACAAAAAGTAGAAAAATTATTCGTCATCGGGAAGTCTTCAATCCGTCATGTTGAGCGTAGCGAAACATCTGTTATCAGATTCTTCGTTTCACTCAGAATGACTAACAAAGGTAGATTGCCACGTCGCTATGCTCCTCGCAATGACGATTTATAATGATTTGATAAAGAAATAGAAAAGATATATGGCGGATTTGTTGAACAACAGCAATTACAGCGACGACGACATCATAACCCTCTCGCCGAGAGAGCATATCCGGCTGCGCCCTGGTATGTATATCGGAAAACTCGGCGACGGTTCGCAGCCGGACGACGGAATATACGTGCTTATCAAGGAGACTGTCGATAACTCGGTGGACGAGTTCATCATGGGCGCGGGCAAACAGATTGAAATCACGATAGAGGACAATGTGGTTTCGGTGCGCGACTACGGTCGCGGCATTCCGCTCAAATCGCTCGCCGCGGCGGTGTCGGAGATGAACACGGGCGGCAAGTACGGCAAGAACGGCAGTTCGGCGTTCACCAAGACGGTCGGTCTGAACGGCGTCGGCGTGAAGGCGGTGAACATGCTGTCGAGCGAGTTCACGGCGCGTTCGGTGCGCGACGGCGAAGCCCGCACGGTAACTTTCGCCAAGGGTATCGAGCAGAGCGACAAATGGGAGAGCGGCGTCAAAGAGAAGAACGGCACGTTCATCTCGTTCCGCGTCGATACGGAGGTGTTCGGCGAGTATGCCTACAACATGGAGTATGTCGAACAACTCGTCAAGAACTATACCTACCTCAATCTCGGTCTTACGTTCGTGCTGAACGGACAGACCTACGTGTCGAAAAACGGACTGCTCGATTTGGTGAACGACAATATGGCGGAAGAGCCGCTCTACCAGCCGATACACCTCTCGGGCAAGGATATAGAGGTCGTGATAACGCACGGTACGGGCTACGGCGAGGGCTATTTCTCGTTCGTGAACGGTCAGTATACGTCGCAGGGCGGTACTCACCAGTCGGCGTTCCGCGAGGCTATTGCGAAGACGTTGAAGGAGTTCTACCACAAGGACTACGACCCGTCGGACGTGCGGACGTCGATTATCGCCGCGATTTCGGTGCGCGTCGCCGAGCCGGTGTTCGAGTCGCAGACCAAAATCAAACTCGGCTCCAAGGAGGTCGAACCGGGCGTGTCGATGCGTCAGTTCGTCGGCGATTTCCTCGCGACCGAACTCGACAACTACCTGCACAAGCACCCCGACACGGCGCAGACGCTGCAACGCAAGATTGTCGATAACGAGAAGGAGCGCAAGGCTATTTCGGGCGTGCAGAAAAAGGCTCGCGAGGCGGCGAAGAAGGTGTCGCTGAACAACAAGAAACTGCGCGACTGCAAGATACATTTTACCGACAAGAGCGACCTCGCCGAGCGTTCGATGATATTCATCACCGAGGGTAATTCGGCGTCGGGTTCGATTACCAAAAGCCGCGACCCGCAGACGCAGGCGGTGTTCTCGCTGCGCGGAAAGCCGCTCAACAGTTTCGGGATGAAGAAGACCATCGTCTATCAGAACGAGGAGTTCAACCTTTTGCAGGCGGCTCTGAATATCGAGGAGGATATGGAGAACCTGCGCTACAACAAGGTGATTATCGCGACCGATGCCGATGTGGACGGTATGCACATCCGCCTGCTGCTGATGACGTTCTTCCTGCAATTCTTCCCCGACGTGATACGGCAGGGACACCTCTATATCCTGCAAACGCCGCTGTTCCGCGTGCGCAACAAGAAGGAGACCCACTATTGCTATTCGGAGGAGGAGCGGGTAAAAGCGATTGCGCGGTGCGGTGCGAGTGCCGAAATCACGCGGTTCAAAGGTCTCGGCGAGATTTCGCCTGAGGAGTTCTCGGAGTTCATCGGCGAGAACATGCGTCTCGACAAGGTGCGGCTGACGAAGGACGACCCGATACTCGACCTGCTGACGTTCTATATGGGCAAGAACACGTTCGACCGCCAGCGGTTCATCGTGGACAACCTGCGCATCGAGGAGGATTTGGTCGAGGAGGATTTCATAATCGATTCGGCGGTCTAATTTAATAAAGGAGATTTGGTATGTCGGAAGAAAAAGATATAATAATGGATGATGAGCCTATCGCCGATGAAGAACTCGTCGCGAGCGAACCGGGCAAATACGACCGTCTGATGGCGGAAACGGGCGTGAGGAAACTCACGGGCATGTACAAGAACTGGTTTCTGGACTATGCCTCATACGTGATTCTCGAACGCGCCGTACCGCATGTGGACGACGGTCTGAAACCCGTTCAGCGGCGTATTCTCCATGCGATGAAGGTCGTTGACGACGGTCGCTTCAACAAGGTGGCGAACATCGTCGGACAGACCATGCAGTACCACCCGCACGGCGACGCCTCCATCAAGGACGCTCTCGTGCAGTTGGGACAGAAGGAGTTGCTCGTGGACTGTCAGGGTAACTGGGGCAACATATTGACTGGCGACGAGGCTGCCGCGGGTCGTTATATCGAGGCGCGGCTGTCGAAATTCGCGCTGGACGTGGTCTATAACAAGAAGACGACCGAATGGATGCTCTCCTACGACGGTCGCAAGGAGGAACCCGTTACGCTGCCCGTGAAATTCCCGCTGCTGCTCTCGCAGGGTGCCGACGGAATCGCCGTGGGACTGGCGTCGAAGATTCTGCCGCACAACTTCGTGGAACTCATCAACGCCTCCATCGCGTGTCTGCGCGGCGAGAGTTTCACGCTCTATCCCGACTTCCCGACGGGCGGAATGATAGACGTGAGCCGCTACAACGACGGTCTGCGCGGCGGTGCGGTGAAGGTGCGGGCGAAGATTTCCAAAATCGACAAACGGACGCTCGCGATTACCGAGATTCCGTTCTCGACGACCACCGAGTCGCTGAAAGAGTCGATAATCAAGGCTAACGAGCGCGGCAAAATCAAGATAAAGAGGGTGGACGACAACACCGCCCAGCGAGCCGAAATCATAATTCAGGTGGCGAATGACGAGTCGAGCGACCGCACAATCGACGCTCTCTATGCGTTCACCAACTGCGAGGTGTCGATTTCGCCGAACGCCTGCGTCATCAAGGACGACAAACCGGTGTTCATGGGCGTCAGCGAGATTCTGCGCCACTCGGCGGAACGCACCAAATCGCTGCTCGGACGGGAACTGGAAATACGTCTCGCCGAACTGGACGACGCATGGCATGCCGCATCGCTCGAACGCATATTCATCGAGAACAAACTCTACCAACTCATCGAGGGCTGCAAGACCCGCGAGGAGGCGTACAAGGCTGTGGACGAGGGCTTGAATCCGTTCAAGAAACTGCTCCGCCGCGAGGTTACGATGGAGGACGTGCAGCGGCTGACGGAGTTGAAGTTCATCCGCATCTCGCGCTTCGACAGCGACAAGGCGGACAACGAAATCAGGCAAATCGAGGCTGACATCAAGCAGACTAAATACGATTTGGCGCATCTGGTGGACTATGCGGTCGCCTACTACGAGCGCATCCGCGAGAAGTACGGCAAGGGACACGAACGCCGCACGGAGATTCGCGAGTTCGACAATATCGAGGCGACGAAGGTCGCCGTGACGAACGCCAAGTTGTATGTAGACCGCGAGGAGGGATTCTTCGGCATCGGCAAGAGCATGAAGGACGCCGAGTTCGTGTGCGACTGCTCGGACATCGACGACGTAATCATAATTCTGAAAGACGGTCGCTACGTGATAAAGAAGGTTGCCGAAAAGAGTTTCTTCGACAAGGGCATTTATTATATAGGTGTGTTCAAGCGCAACGACGAGCGTACGATATACAACGTTCTCTACCGCGACGGCAAGAACGGACCGATAATGATGAAACGCTGCGCGATAAAGGGTATCACCCGCGACAAGGAGTACGACCTGACGAAGGGTACGCCGAAGAGCGACATCCTCTATCTGTCGGTCAATCCGAACGGCGAGGCGGAGGTGCTGAAAGTCTATTTCAAGCCGCGTCCGCGACTGAAAAAGGTGATAGTGGACCTCGATTTCTCGACGCTCGCCATCAAGGGTCGCCAGAGCCAGGGCAATCTGTTCTCGCGCTACGGAATCCATAAGATAGTCCTGAAAGAGAAGGGTACGTCGACGCTCGGCAGCCAGAACATCTGGTTCGACGAGGACGTGCGCCGGCTCAACAGCGACGGTCGCGGACGTCTGATAGGCGAGTTCAAGGGCGACGACAAGATAGTGGTGTGGACATCGAAACACCAATATTATATCACCGGCTTCGACCTCGGACAGCATTTTCCGGACGAAACCGTCGCCGTCGAACGCTACGTGGCTGACAAGGTCTATGCTCTCTGCTACTTCGACCGCGAGCAGGGCTACTTCTATATGAAACGCTTCACGCTCGAACGCAGCGACAAGATGCAGAGTTACCTCGACGAGGACGGCAACGACGAGTTCGTGTGCATTACGGGCGTCGGCGGAGCGACGCTGCGCATAACCTACAAGGGCGCGCAGGCTTCGCGACCTGCCGACGAGGTGGACGTCGATTCGTTCATCGGCGTCAAGAGCCGCAAGGCGAAGGGCAAACGCCTTTCGACCTACGACATCGACACTCTGACGTTCATCGAACCCGAACTGCCTCCGCAGCCCGAACCTTCGGAGGATGCCGGGGATGCGGCGGAGGACGACGGACAGCAGGAGAGCGTCGATTTGACGGACATGATTGACGACGAGGGCATAGTGCCGGTGAGCAACGGCGGCACGCCGATAGAGATAATACGTCCCGACGCCGACGATTTGATAAATCCCGAACAACTCGACCTGTTCGGCAAATAGCGGGGCGATGCGGCTGTTTCTGATAGGATACATGGGGTGCGGCAAGAGTTCGATGGGTCGCAAAATCGCCCGCCGGCTCGGCACGGAGTTCATCGACACCGACGCGCTCGTCGAACGGACGGAGGGCGCGGAGATTGCCGACATAATCAACTACGAGGGCGAGGAGTATTTCCGCGAATGCGAGCGCAGGGCGTTGGAGCAGGCGGCGGAACATCCCGACGCCGTGATTTCGACGGGCGGAGGACTGCCGATGTGGCGTGACAATATGGAACGAGTGCTGTCGCTCGGACTGTCGGTCTACATCCGCCGTTCGCCCGAACAGATAATGTCGCGGCTGTCGCCATACGGTCGCCACAAACGCCCGAAGTTCCGCGGACTGGACGACGACCAACTGCTCGCGTTCATGCGCACCAACATGGCGGAGCGCGAACCAGTCTACCTGCGGGCTGACGTTACTCTCGACGGCGAGGGGCGCAGCGACGACGAGTTGATAGACGGGATTCTGGAAATGATACGAAAACCATAAAATGCTTCGTCGTGTTGAACATCATTCTCTCTCCGTCATTCTGAGCGGAGCGAAGAATCTGAAATCGGTTGAAACAGATGTTTCGCTGCGCTCAACATGACGGACACAGATACTGAACACCATAAAACATAATACCGAAATGAAAAAAGCACTATTGACACTCTTTGCGGCGGCGGTCTGCCTTTCGTCCGCGGCGCAGATGAAAATATCGGGAACGGTGAGGGATTCCGCCGGAAAACCGGTAGCAGGAGTGGTCGTCAGCGACGGCTTTTCGTGCGCGAATACCGATGCCAAGGGTCGTTACAGACTGGCGGCGTCGAAAGACGCGTTCTACGTATTCTACTCGATACCTGCCGAATACGGCATCGCGACGAAGGACGGACACCCCGATTTCTACAAGAAAATCGAAAAGGGAGTGAAGAAATACGATTTCACGCTCGCTCCGCTCGAAGGCGGCGTGGAGAAGGAGTTCAAACTCGTGATGGTTGCCGACCCGCAGGCGCAGTGCGACTTCCACGTGAAGCGTTTCGAGCGCGAAACCGTACCCGACATCCGTGCCTACGTCGATGCGCAGAGCGTTCCGTGCTACGGAGTTACGCTCGGCGACATGGCGTACAGCGAGGGTAAGGCGAACGCCGTGCCGCTGATGCCGAAGATGCGCCGTGCAATGGGCTACGACCGCTCGCACCTGCTCTTTTTCCAGACTATGGGCAACCACGACAACGCATTCGCGCCGGTTGCGACCGACGAACGCAGCAGCAACATCAACCTTGCCTACCAGCGTCCGTTCGAGGAGGTGTTCGGACCGGTCAATTACTCGTGGAACCGCGGCGACGTGCATATCGTGTCGATGAAGGACATCGAGTATCTGCTTGCCGAAAAGAGCAGCAAATACCGTCCGGCGTTCAGTCGAGAGCAGTACGAATGGCTGTGTCAAGACTTGTCACAAGTGCCGGACGACAAGATGGTGATTCTGTGCGTGCATATCGGACTGTACGACCGCACGAACCCTTATCTCGCCGAGACCCGCCAACTGCTCAAACGGTTCAAGGAGGCTCATATCATGGTGGGACACACCCACTTCATGAACCATAACGTAAATAAACTCGGTATCTACGAGCATGTCCATGCGGCTGCGAGCGGCGCATTCTGGTGGTCGTGCATCAACGGCGACGGCGTGCCTAACGGCTATACCGTCTACGATGTCGATGGAGCGCATATCAAGAACTGGAAGTACAAATGCGTGGGTCGCGACGAGAATTACCAGATTCGCATGTACCGCGGCGACGGCGAGTTCGGCGGCGAGTACGAGAAGGTGCGGTTTCCTTACTCGCACGACACCGTGCTGGCGAACGTCTTCATGGCGGACAAGGACTGGAAGGTCGAACTCTACGAGGACGGCGTGCTGACGGGCGAGATGGAGCGTATGAAGCCGAAGAAGACCGAGTATCCCGAGGTCGGTTCGAGCCAGGACTGGTGGGCGATAGGTTATCACTTGGGCGTGATAGGTCGCAGTTACGGCAAGGTGAAGACCGGCAGGAGCAAGATGAACGGCGGCGGTCGCAACGGCTATCTGACGTCGTGCAACCACATGTACCGCATGAAGTTGAAGAATCCCGACGCGAAGGAAATCCGCGTGGTGGCGACCGATGCCAACGGCAATGTCTACGAGCAGACGAAATTCACCGAGAATTACGACTACTCCGAGAACGAACTGATGAACAAACTCTACACCACACGGCGTTCGGTACTCGACAAGGAGTATTGAATTAAGGAAACCGAACGTCATTCTGAGCAAAGCGAAGAATCTGAAATCGATTGAAACGGATGTTTCGCTTCGCTCAACATGACGAGTTGAAGAATTTGCAGCGTCCTTAAAGTATTTAATGTCGTTAAGGACTTTAACCGAACCAACAATATGAACAACAATCCTATCGGTGTTTTCGACTCGGGAATGGGCGGATTGAGCGTCTGGCGGGTGCTGCGCAAGGCACTCGCCGACGAATCGCTCGTGTTTCTGGGCGACGGCAAGAACTGCCCCTACGGCTCGCGTCCGCGGGAGGAGGTGCGGCGGCTGACGTTCGAGGCGGTCGAAAGGCTGCTCGCCGAGGGATGCAAAATGGTGGTCGTCGCATGCAATACGGCTA
>QWCY01004067.1_pt1 | contig 15670 bp, 8 predicted proteins | sample 1972631 | NCBI WGS metagenome assembly QWCY01 (sample SAMN09866696, study PRJNA288562) | Human gut metagenome isolate pre1_stool, whole genome shotgun sequencing... | isolation source: gut | host: Homo sapiens | place: USA: California
GTCAGGGAGATTCTGTGTATAACAGGGCTTATATTTTTGACCGCGAGGGAAAAGAAACAGGGGAATATGACAAAATGCACGGCTTTTCTTTTGCGAAAGAACCGTTATTTTTCGAGCGGGGGAATCGTACCGTACATTTTCATTTAGACGGACTCTCCTGCTCGATGGCTATATGCTATGATATCCGTTTCCCCGAGTGGATTCGTCGTCAGGTATTGGCAGGGGAAACGGATTTGTTCTTCGTTCCTGCTGCCTGGCCGGAGAAACGACTTTTCCATTGGACACTCCTCAATCAGGCAAGAGCTGTAGAAAACCAGATGTATCTTTGTGCGGTCAACCAGGGCGGAGTATCGGGAGGAACACAGTATGCCGGAAATTCCGTACTGTTGGATCCCTGGGGAGAAGACGTGTGCCGCCTGGGAACGGAGGAGGAAATTGCCGTCGGAGAGATTGATACGGAAGTGATTCAGAAAATCAGAAACACCATTCATGTTTTTAAAGACAGAAGACCTGAATTTGACGTAGTGAAATAGAGAACATTAAAAAGAGCCCCGCAAAGGAGCTCTTTTATTATGCATCGACAGGAATCATTTTTCCCAAATGGAATGACCAGAGATATAAACCCGTCACGGGCTTTTTTAAAATCTGCTCCGCCGCTTCCTTGTATATAAGAAGCTGGGCGGTATAGTGTTTTTTCAACTCATCTGCCGACTGTATGCGGTCGGTTTTATAGTCGATAATGGTCAGCTGCCCGTCTGTTTCAAGAAGGCAGTCTATGACCCCTTGAAGGAAGATTTCCTCTCCTTTTTCACAGTCTGTGTAGTAGCGGGAGGCAGGAAGTAAGACGGAGAAGGGGAGTTCTTTTCTTATGATATCCGCCTTTTCCATGGCGTCCTGTAAGGGGCTTTGCATGAATTTTAAAATATCTTTTACCGGTGATTTTACCCCCGATTGGCGGAGAAGAATTTCTTTTTCTTCTGCAGAGAGAATATTTTTTTCATAGAGCGTTTCTATTTCCTGACGGATGGCCGGTTCTTTGTGCGGCAGGCCGGTAAAATCCAGAAGTTCCATGGCCTTATGCATGAGAGTACCGTAGCTTGTTCCCGAAAATACAGGGGTTTCGCGAAGAAATTCCGGCAAGGTTTCATAACCGGCCGGTAAAGATTCTCCGTTTTCCATATCCGGGGCAAGCACGGCTGACGGGAGGGGCATTTCGTCAGAAACCCGGAATTCTTCCTCTTCTCTGAGTTTGGTGGCGGAAGTGGCTGTGAGTTTTGCCGGCGTATCTACGGCGCCGGGGAAACCGTATGTCCAGCGGAACCGCCGGTCCAGCCAATCCGGAACAGATTCATCAGGGAAGGACAGGAAGATATCCGCGGCTTTTTCTTTTTCGGGGATATCGTTGCTCCCGGAGGACTCGTCAGTTTCATTGTCCCCTTTCTCGTCAACCGTCATTAAATCGTAGCGGGAAGTGATTTTCCAATCGAAACGTGTGTCGGTATCGGCAGGCGCATCGGCGACCGTTTTGGGAAGAAGTGATGTGTGATCCCATAAAGAAATCATGCTCTCGTGTCTTGCTGCGGCAGGCAGAATCCAGGAAAGATAGGAGTTTGCATTTCCTGTCAGGTGGCCGGGAAGGGAGTGCATTTCTTCGTTATCATCAGCAGTGAGAGGCATAAGCTGTCCTTGCAGATTTTTCGGGAAATCATTTCCGGAGCCGATGATATAGAGTTTATCTCTTGCCCGTGTCATGGCGACATAGAGAAGCCGTGCTTCTTCAGCCTGAGTTTCTTTCAGGGCTTTTGATTTTAATGCAATTTGATATAAGGTGGGCCAGCGGGCCCGGTGGACTTTATCGAAGTAATGAATCCCGATGCCCATGGATTTGTCGGCAATTACCACATTTTTTAAGTCGACAGTATTGAATTGTTTTGCCGTATCTGCAAGGAAAACGACAGGGAACTCAAGTCCTTTGCTTTTGTGGACAGACATGATACGTACCGCGTTGCTGTCTTTTACAGGAGAAACGGTTTTGAATTCCTGTCTGGATTTTCTCAGATATTCAAGGAAATAAAATAAGCCGTTGGATACGGAGGAATCTCTTTGCAGAGCAAGGTCATAAAATGCTTGCACATGAGATTTACGAAAAGCACCGTTGGGAAGGCCGCTGATCCATGTTATATAGTCAGTGTCTTCGAAAATGCTGCGCAGCAAAGGGGCAACACCGTCCCGTACAGATTCTTTTCTCCATTTTTCATAGAGTTCCAAAAAATGGGAAAGACGCATGCTTTTCTCGGGCGAGAGAACCTTTTGGCGGAGCAGTATTTCCCAAAGACTGTTTTCTTCCTCCTTTTTATCATTGTGCAGGGCTGTAAAGTCTTTTTCGTCGAGTCCTGCGAAGAAGGAACGGAGAACGGCGGTCAGCGGAAGATCCTGAAGAGGATTGTCCAAAATTTGGAGGAGCGACCATAAAACGCGGACCTCCGAAGATTGCAGGAAATCATCATCTTTATCCGAAATGGCGGGAATACCTGCTTCATTCAGCGCTTTAAGAAAGGCCGGTGCTTTTCCGTTCGTTGCACGGAGAAGAATGACAATATCTTTGCAGGTAATATCACGGAAAGTACCGTCACTGTCCATTACTTTTTTATGGTTGTCGAAAAAAGAACGAATCCGCCGGGCAATCAGACGGCCTTCCAGCGTAGGAGTATCTATGTCATTGGCGGCGGTCTCCGGTGACGGAGCCGAGTTATCTTGTCCGTCATTTTTGCTTTTATCAATCCATTCCAGTGTCACGGATCCGCCGATATAAGAGTCGGGTGCAGTCGTTTCGTGACGGCCCGGGCGGAGAGCTTCTCTTTCTCCGTAATCAAGACCCAGATATTCTTTATTCATCAATTGACGGAAGATGTAATTTGTGGAAGAAAGAATCGTTTTATCGCTCCTGAAATTTTGGTTAAGGTCAATCCTGCGGTTTACGGTTTCTTCCTCATCACTAAAGGCATTGTATTTATCGAGGAAAATGGTGGGGTCTGCTTGGCGGAAAGCATAAATCGACTGTTTGATGTCGCCCACCATGAAACGGTTCCGCCCGTTAGAAATTAAAGCGGTAATGAGTTCCTGGACACCATTCGTATCCTGATATTCATCAATCATGATTTCTTTATATTTCTTTTGAATCATAAGTGCCGCTTCCGAAGGAAACAGTTCTGCCTTTTCTGTCGTAAAACGGGGGTTTTCTTTATCCAAAAGAATATCCAGGGCATAGTGTTCCATGTCGGAGAATTCCATAAGACCGTCTTGCTTTTTTCTCGCATGATAAGCACGGAGGAAATCAATCGTAATGCGGGATATGACTTCTACGACGGGAGACATATCGCGTACGTTATCTATCCATTGCTCCTCGGGAATAGAAAAGAAAGGAGAAATTTTTTTCTTGAATTTGTCCTTTACGGAATTTCTGATGTCCTGGATACGGTTCTTGATGTCCTCGTAGCGGATGGGGCCGGCGGCTTTGTTTTTCGGTTTACTTTTCAGCCGTTCAAAAGAAATCCTTGGAACGCCTGCGTACCAGTCTTTCCAGTTTCCTGTCCGGGCAAGAAAAGAAAATGCGTCATACTCTTCCGAAAGAACAGGGAGATAATCTTCCAAGTCCGGTTCAATTTCTAAAAGAGAAAACATTTGGCGGTAAGCATCTTCAAATCCGCTTGCTGTGAGCTGATATTCCGAAAGGATAGAAGTTGCCCAGGGAATGGAAGAAAGGGAACTGTTTTCGGGAATCCGGTAGGGCAACGGAAGTTTGGAGAGCCAGTCCTCGGGGAAAGCCATGGAACAGGAAAAGTTGTAGAGATATAAAACAGTATCTCTGAGTCCGGTATCGTTAAAACCGCGGGACAGAAGGTCTGCACAGTCAAGGAAAGAGGGATTACTTTCTGCATAGTAGGCTTCCAGAACTTCATTTAATACGTCTTGCTTTAATAAATCAATTTCATTGGCATCGCTTAAAATCTGCGTGTCCGGATCTAAATCAATGAGATAAAAGTATTGGCGGATAAGAGTCTGAAAAAAAGAATCAAGGGTAGAAATCTGGGCGCCCGAAAGAAGGGAAAGTTGGCGGGATAAGTGGCGGATAAGTCCGGTGTCGTTCTTTTCCCTGGCCTGCAATAAGGCTTTGGAAATATTGGAGGCAATCCGTGTTTTCATTTCGCCGGCAGCGGCTCTGGTGAAAGTAAGAACGAGAATTTCGGAAATATCAAGAGGATTGTCCGTATCGGTGAGAAGTTCTTTAATCCGTGCGGTGAGAACGGCGGTTTTTCCGCTTCCGGCAGAGGCGGCCAAAAGAAGATTCTGATTCCTTGCATCAAGAGCAGATTGCTGTGCGGCGGTCCAGGTCATTTTACTCATGGGGAGTCTCCTTTCTTTCCGAAGCTAAAGCGGCTGCTTTTGTCTCCAGAATATTTTTTGCATTTTTATTTTTAATCATATAGTTAAAGTTATTTTCTTCCAGTCCCGGTTCAAAACGGCATATGCTTTTATAGGGACAGTAGGTACAGGCTGTAAATTGTCCTGATTTTATAGGATAAATAGAAATATCGCCGCTTTGTATTTCCTCATACAGATGAATTAAAATTTGTTCCGTAATTGTTTTTAAAGACTCAAATTGGGCATCCGACAGGACGGGAGAGGCGCCGTGGACAGCTCCTTTTGAGGTATAGCGGACAGGGATAAAGCTTTTGTCATGACCGGCCTCCTTGTCCAGTGTTTCCAAAACTGCAGGATCATTTAAAAAGAGTCCGTTGATTTGACTGTTTTCTTTTAAATCGGGAATTCCATCGGGCGGTACGGTTTCTACAGGACGGACATTTCCGTGGAGATAAATGTACATCATTGCGGCAGGGAGAAGATCTTTTGTTTCTTCATCTTTTGACAGAGCCAATAAATATGTGATGAGTTGCAAAGAGGTACCGTTTAATATATCGCTCAGGTTTACGGTAGGACTTCCCGTTTTGTAGTCGGATACGACAACATGCTTTCCGTCCGAGTCCACTCTGTCGATTCTTCCGATGAGTGTAAAGGAATCGTGCGGACCGGCTGAAATCCTTACCGTGAAAGGACGTTCCAAATCTATGGTGTCAAAACCGCTTTGAAGACTCCACCGGCGGAATTGTTTCAGGGCGTCTTCAAAGGTACGGTCTAATACTCTCTTTGTGTACCGGAGGGAAATATCGGAACTGAGAGCACCTGCTTTTATACGGGGGACAAGTTCTTCGGTAATTTCCTTTGAAAGATTTTCGATATCCTTGTCGCCGGCATCCTGCCATTGACGATTTTCCTTTTTAAGACGCTCTCCGAATTTATGAAGTCCGGCATGCAAATAATTTCCGTAATCTAAAGGATCGACGTCCCCGGTCTTTCTTTCTTCAATACCGAGACCGTACTGGAGGAAATACTGGTAAGGGCAGGTTCTGTAGTTTTGCAGCCTGGTGACAGAACCGAAAAAACGACCGTAAGGCATAAAAAGTTTTCGTGCTTCTTCTTTGGTGAGGGCGGTTGCCGTGTTCTGATAATACAGGCCTGCTAATTTACTTTGCAAAAGAGGGAGGTTTTCTTTTCTTGCCCAATTTCTCAGAGCGGTCCAGCGGCTGTTTTCCGGCGGAACACCTTCTTGGAGAATGAGAGGCAGCAGAGAAAGTGCCTGTTCGGGATTGGTAAAGAAAGAAGAGTCGTCTTCCGTAGGAGAGGGGGAAAGGGAACGGGTATATTCCGTATAGAAACCCCGGTCTTTCAAGCGAGTGAAAAGAAAAGACGGTTCTCCCTGACTGCCGTCATCTGCAGATTCGGGACAGGACAGGTAAAGAACATCGGATGCCCGTGTGAGGGCCAGGTAGGTATAAAATTGTTCCTGTCCGATTAATTGCAGTAAGTTATCGCCTAAATTGATTTTTGAGTGACTCCACAGGTTTTGTTTTTCTGCTTCTGTAAAAAATCCGGTGTCATCAATTTTTTGAGGAAATTCTCCTTCTAAAAGTCCGGGAATAAAAACCACCTTTGCTTCAGCAGCGTAGCCTCTGTCCATAGAAGTGACCGTCACGTGGTCCAGAGTAGGCGGAATCATGGAATAGGTGAGAGATGAAATTCCGTCTTTCATCATGAGGAAGAATGTTTTATCAGACATTGTTTCATTTCCCGATGCATGAACGGCTTCCTCAAAAAGGGATATGATTTTTTTCCAAACCTGATTATGGGGACGGCTTTTTGTTTTTTCGTATTCTTCATCATCCCATGCGGCAAGTGTTTGCGGAACTTTTTGCTCAATGAGCCATTCATATAAAACGGTGCATTTCTCTTTGGCTGTAGCCGCCGTTTTCCAACGGTCCCGCAGGGGGTTCAGGAGAGCCACCACTTTTTCCCGCCAGAAATTGGCGTCTTTCTGCAGCTTTTCTTCTTTTTCCGTAAGAGCACCCGGTTTATCGTCAGGGCTTCTGTAATCACGGAATGTCCATGGTTTCTGCCATGTGCTGTACCGTATATTATATTTCAGTGTATAATTTTCGAGCCTGTCGATTTCAGAGGTGGTGAAAGAGGGAAGCATATTTGTTTTCAGCAGCCGGAAAACAGTATTTCTTTGAAATCCTTTATTTTTGCCACTCATTTCAGCGGAAAGAAACCGCAGCATGCTGTCGATTAGCATGATAAGGGGGTGATTATTGACAGGCTGTTTCTTGTCAATAAATCCGGGGATTTTATACTTCAAAAAAGCTCTTTCCAATGCGTCGGTATAGTGGTCGGTGGTGCGTAAAAGAACAAGAATATCCCGCCAGCGTAAACCCTTGTCTCGAACTAAAGTCAAAATCCGCCGTGAAATGAAATCGGCTTCACCGTTCCTGTCCGGTGCGGAAATAAGGTGGACGCCTTTTTCGGGAGTGACGGATTGTGCAACCGGAAGTGAGCAGTTTTCCGAGGGGGACTGAAAATATTCGGCCGCGATAGATAAAATCCTCGGGCAATGATAACGGTGATATTCCGACAGTGCAACCGACTCTGCCTGTCCTATATTTTCCAAAAGCATGCGGTATAAACGGTCGGGCTGTGCAAAAATTTCGCAGTCGTTTTCACTATCCGGAGAAGGCATTTGCAAAGTAAAGGTAACCTGCTCGGCTGTCCGTACCAGGGCGGATACGATATTAATTTTTTGTGGAGCCATTCCATTGAAACCATCAATCCATATGTGGGAATGACGGAGCATATCCGAACGGGGGATTTCCCGGGCGAGAAGATCGAAAAGGCTTCCTTCATAAGAAAAACGTTCACGGAGGAAAGAATGGTAGTTTTTATAAAGCAGCGCTAAATCGGACAGTTTTTTTCCTAACGGTGTGTTTTCTTCTTGCGAGGCGGCTGCTTCCAAGTCCGCTTCGGATACGCAGAACATATCCAACCGGTGAAACAGTTGTACCAACCGGTCTGCAAAATGAGGCTGGGAAGCACTTCTTGCAAGTATTTGCAGTTCTTCCCGGTGATCATTCATGATATGGCTTACTACCAGTTGTTGTCCTAAGGGAGAAAGGGCATCACGGACAGGAGAGCGGAGCTCTTGAAATATCCGGTAAGCGAGACGGGAAAATCCGCAAACCGTTACATTCATAAATCCTTTTCCGGGAAATATGCCTGCCAGCATACGCTCTGCGGTATACGTTTCCTGATCGGGGACCAGAAGAAAGGCGGAACGTTCTTTTCCGCCGGTCATATAGTCACGGATTTCTTCACAGCACCGGACTGTTTTTCCCGTGCCGGCAGGACCGAAAATAAAGTGCAGGCTCATGATATTTTTCTCCCCTTGTTTTATATTTGTTTCTATTATAAATCATTACCGGGAAATAAGAGGAGACTTTGAGAAAAAATCGGAGAGGAGCTTGCAGCAAAGCAGGCTTGACATAAAAATTAAAAAAACTATAATCAATTTAAATTGCATTTTAAAACCGGAGAGCTTCCGGTTGTGGATTTTTATAGAGATTTCTATTTTCGCCACATAGTACATTTTGTATTATGCGGCGTATTTTATTGGAGAAGGATATGTCATCGGGATATTATGCATTTCTTGTTTTTTTAGGCGGCTGTAGCTACGGGATTTTATCCACCATTGTAAAGCTGGCCTATGAAGCAGGTTTTACACTTTCTCATGTGTCGGGGAGTCAGGGGTTTTGGGGGATGGCTCTTTTCTGGCTCGTTGCATGGAAATGGAAACCGGAAACAATCAGTCTGAAAAAAATGGCGGTGCTTATTTTTTCGGGACTGCCCATGGGATTGACTTCTATTTTTTATTACCGGGCATTGGAAACGCTGGACGCATCTTTGGCCATTATTTTTCTTTTCCAGTTTGTATGGATCGGCACTATATTTGATATTCTCTTTTTTAAGAAAATTCCGGGATGCCGTAAGGCAGTATCGATTCTGATTCTTCTTGCCGGATCCGTTTTAGCTTCCGGACTGGAAATCGGACGGGGCCTTTCTTTTCCTGTCGGTGTTTTCTGGGGTGCTCTTTCTGCGGTGAGCTATTCTCTTGTCATTTTGGCTAGCGGTGTTGTAGGACTCGGGATATCGCCTGTTTTTAAAAGTGCCATGATGTCTGTCGGTGCGGCAGCGGTTATTTTCTTTTATTTGCCGCCTGTATTTCTGACAGATGCGGATTTGTTTCTTTCTGTAATGCCTTACGGCATACTCCTCGGACTTTTCGGAATCGTAGTTCCGCCATTTCTGTTTTCTGTGGGAATTCCTAAAATAGGACCGGGGCTGGGGAGCATATTGACAGCCTCCGAGCTTCCTACGGCACTTTTGATGTCTTTTTTTGTACTTCATGAGCCTGTCGGCATGTACCAGTGGGTGGGGGCAGCACTTATTTTTATCGGTATAGTGGCAGGAAATGTAGAGAAATAAAAAAAGTTTATATCATATAGAAAATTTAAAATAAAATAAAAATATCTTTACTTTAATCTTTGAAAAAATATAATTTATGGATTTCTATATTGACATTTATAGATATAATTGATATACTGAATACAGTTAAAAGATTCTATATAACAATTAGTTTTTATAGGAGGTAATATTATGTCTTTAATCGGTAAAAAAGTAAATGAATTTAATTTAGATGCTTACAAGCAGGGCGAATTTGTAAAGGTTTCTGACAAGGACCTGGCAGGCAAATGGAGTGTCCTTTTCTTCTATCCCGCTGATTTCACCTTTGTTTGCCCCACTGAATTGGAAGATCTCCAGAATAAATATGACGAATTCCAGAAAGAAGGCTGTGAGATTTATTCCGTATCCTGCGACAGCCATTTCGTACATAAAGCATGGCATGAAAGCTCCGAAAGAATCGGAAAGGTACAATACACAATGGTAGGAGATCCGACCGGTACCTTAGCAAAGGATTTGGATGTATACATTGAAAGTGCAGGTATGACAGAACGCGGTACTTTCGTTATCAATCCGGAAGGCGAAGTAGTTCTGTATGAAGTCAGTGCAGGCAATATAGGCCGTAATGCGGACGAACTGCTCCGTAAGGTAAGAGCCGCTAAGTTTGTTCATGAACATGGCGACCAGGTTTGCCCGGCAAAATGGCAGCCCGGTGAAGAAACACTGAAGCCGTCCTTTGATTTAGTAGGAAAGCTTTAATAGGAGACGGCATCATGGAAAAAATGTATGATGCCATAATAGTCGGCGGAGGTCCTGCAGGGCTTTCCGCCGCTATTTATATGGCCAGAGCCCGTTTCCGTGTTTTGGTAATCGAAAAAGAAAAAATCGGCGGACAAATTACCATTACATCAGAAGTGGTGAATTATCCGGGAATTTTGATGACCGACGGAGAAAATTTGACAAGCCAGATGCGCCGTCAGGCAGAAAATTTCGGTGCCGAATTTATGATTACCGAGGTCACGGGACTTGAATTGGAAGGCGATTATAAAATCGTACATACCGGGCGTGGCGATTTCAAGACGACCGGGATTATCTATGCGACCGGAGCCTATCCGAGGCTTGCAGGATTTGACGGGGAAAAAGAATTCCGCGGACATGGTGTGGCGTATTGTGCTACCTGTGACGGAGAATTCTTTACAGGAAAGGATGTATTTGTCGTAGGTGGCGGCTATGCAGCTGTCGAAGAAGCTCTTTTCCTGACCCGCTATGCAAAAAAGATTATCATGATTGTCCGGAGAGATCAGTTCTCCATTGAAAATGCGGAAGTGGATGAATTAAAAGAACATCCCAAGGTAGAAATCCGCTTTAATACGGAAATTACCAAAATCATCGGAGAAAATTCCATACAGGAAGTGGTATTGAAAAACAGGGAAACTGGTGAGGAATCCCGCTATAAAGCTCCTGATGGAGATTACTGCGGCGTCTTTGTTTTTGTCGGCTATGCGCCCGAAAACAGCCTTGTAAAGGACCAGCTTGAGCTTACTCCCCAGGGTTATATTGTGACGGATAAAGACCAGAAGACCAATATAGACGGTGTCTATGCGGCAGGCGATATTTGTGTCAAAAATCTGCGCCAGGTTGTAACTGCTGTTTCTGACGGTGCGATTGCCGCGACTTCTATGGAAAAATATTTGGGACAGCTCTACAGGAAATTGGGGATTAAGAGAGAGTATGTGGCGGTCACAAAGAAAAATGCCGGTGAAGAAGCAAAAGCAGCACCTCAGGCAGATTCCTCTTCATTCCTTGATGATGCGACCAGGCAGGCATTGGTGCCGGTTTTGAACCGTTTCGAGAACAAAGTCATTCTTCGTTTGTATACGGATGACAGCAAGGTGACGGAAGAAAATAAGAAGGTAATCAGTGAATTGGCTTCTCTTTCCGACAAGGTGGAAGCTGAGTTTGTACCCGCAACAAATGAAGAAAATAAACATACCATTTCCATCTGTAATGCTGACGGAACAGAAAGAGGACTTTATTTCCATGGCGTTCCGGGCGGACATGAGTTCAATTCTTTCATTTTAGCGATGTACAACGCGGCAGGCCCCGGACAGGATGTAGGAGAAGAACTTCAAAAGAGAATTGATGCACTGGATAAAAAACTTCGGGTACAAATTGTAGTTTCATTATCCTGCACAATGTGTCCGGACTTAGTGGCTGCAGCACAAAGAATTGGCGCCGACAATAAGAATGTAACGGTCAATGTCTATGATTTGCAGTATTATCCGGAATTGAAGGACAAATATAATATTATGAGCGTTCCATGTTTGATTATTGATGAGAAAGATGTACATTTCGGGAAAAAAGGTGTTTCCGAACTCTTAGATATGTTTGAACGCGCATAAAATCTGATGAGACTGTAAAAAATCCGTGAGAGTTTTCTTGCGGATTTTTTATTTTCTGCAGATGGTATATTGAAAAGGAAATTGCCTGTTTCATTGTATATTGAATTATTTACATATATCGAAAAATACTGTAAAATAAATAAAGGTTTTTAATCATATATATGGAAAATTTCATATATATTTACAATATATCGAGGGTGATACAATGAATGAATTACTTCGCGTGGAAAATCTTCACGTATCGGTAGGAGGAAAAGAACTCCTCCATGGAATTAATTTCTCTGTGAATAAAGGGGAAGTCCATGTCATTATGGGCGTAAACGGAGCGGGGAAATCAACATTGCTCCATGCCATAATGGGAAATCCCGCTTATGAAATCACAGAAGGCCGTATTTTCTTTGAAGGACAGGATATTACCGAATTGTCTGTTGATAAAAGAGCAAAACTCGGTTTGTTTTTGTCATTCCAAAATCCTGTTTCCGTAGCGGGGATTACGATGGAGAATTTTATCCGCACGGCAAAAACAACCATTTCGGGAAAGCAACAGAAGCTGTTTCCTTTTAAACGGTTAATGAAATCACGGCTGCAGGACCTGCAGATGGATCCTGCTTACGGAAACCGTTACTTAAATGACGGATTTTCCGGCGGTGAACGGAAAAAAAGTGAAATATTGCAGCTCCGGATTCTGGAACCCAAACTGGCAATGCTCGATGAAACGGATTCCGGCCTTGATGTAGATGCGGTCAGAGTGGTATCTAAAAATATTTCTGATTATCACAACGAAAACAATGCCCTGATTTTAATTACCCATTTGAACCAGATTCTGAAATTTATCCGACCCGAATTTGTCCATGTTCTGATTGACGGACGGATTGTCAGGGAGGGCGGTCCCGAACTGGTGGAGGAAATTGAAACGAACGGGTTTGATGCGTATCGTAAAGAGGTGTGATCGATGGCAGAAGGAAGAAAAAAAAGCCGGATTGATGACATCAGCCGCAGCGTTTATGACATCAAAGATGAGGTTGAATTTGCTTATAAAGCCAAAACAGGGTTGACAGAGGATACGATACGGGATATTTCAAGAGAAAAAGAAGAGCCGGAATGGATGCTCCGGAAACGGCTCGAAGCTCTTGAAATTTTTAACGCACTTGATGTACCGCCGTGGGCTCCCGATATTTCCGAGCTGGATATGGATCATATAGATACCTATATCCGTCCTAAAACCGACATGAAGTCCCGTTGGGAGGATTTGCCGCAGAATATACGGGATACTTTTGACAGGTTGGGAATTCCTGAAGCGGAAAAGAAGTCGCTGGCAGGCGTAGGTGCCCAGTACGATTCCGAAGTGGTTTATCATAATGTCCAGCAGGAATTGGAAAACCAAGGGGTCATTTATGTGGATTTTGAAACGGCGGTAAAGGAATATGAGGAGCTGATACGTCCTTATTTCGGAAAATTGATTACACCGCGATATCATAAATTTGCGGCATTGCACTACGCTGTGTGGTCCGGCGGTTCATTCGTCTATGTGCCCAAAGGCGTAGATGTAAAAATGCCGCTCCAGAGTTATTTCCGTCTTAATGCACCCGGGGCGGGACAATTTGAACACACCTTGATTATTGTAGAAGAAGGAGCGTCCTGTCATTTTATAGAAGGCTGCTCGGCACCCCGTTACAATGTAGCCAATCTTCATGCCGGAGCGGTAGAGCTTTTCGTAAAGAAAGGAGCAAAGCTCCGGTACTCGACCATTGAAAACTGGTCAAAAAATATGTATAACCTGAATACGAAAAAGGCGATTGTAGAGGATAATGGAGAAATGGTATGGGTAAGCGGATCTTTCGGATCCCACACATCCTGCCTGTATCCTGACACCGTTCTCAAAGGAGACCATTCAACCTGTGAATTTACAGGAATTACTTTTGCCGGTAAAAACCAATTTCTTGATACCGGTTCCAAGGTAGAAGCACTGGGTCGGAATACCCATATTACAATCAATTCGAAATCAATCTCTAAGGGCGGAGGTACCGCTTTGTACCGTGGCGTCGTCTATATCGGACCGAAGGCATCGGGGACAAAAGGGACAATCAGCTGTGAATCTTTGATGCTCGATAATGAATCGCGTTCAGATACGATACCGGCAATTATTATTGAAAATGACGATATCGATTTAGGGCATGAGGCAAAAATCGGACGTATTTCTGAAGAGGATATTTACTATTTAATGAGCCGTGGTCTGTCGGAGGAAGATGCAAAGGCCATGCTGGTCCGCGGATTTGCGGAACCGATTTCCAAGGCACTCCCGCTGGAATATGCGGTGGAAATGAACAGGCTCATTGATTTGGAATTTGAGGGTGCTATAGGTTAAGGAGGCAGTTATGGAAACAATTCAGGCAAACCGGCTGCCGCTGATTACATACAGATATTTAAAAAGCAATGACAGCCCGTTGTTATTTAAAGCACCATCCCGTTTGGCAGAAGTTGCATTTTCAGATACAGCCTATGTCCGTGCGGGCGGTATATGGCCGTCTGATTATAACGAAACGGCACCGGAGGTTACTTCAGCTTCGGGGCGGGGAAAAACCTACACCGTAGAAATCCCCGGAGAAACGGAAGCGAATCTTGTTATTTCTATAAATACCGACACAGACGTGCCGGACTTTGCAGGACGTTTTATCTTTAAACTTCATAAGAATTCCCGCCTTCATCTGGTATGGAATAGCCATGGCGGCAAAGAAGAGGCGACGGTGGTGATTTCTTCTTTCTATGAGTTGGGAGAAAATTCGTGTCTGACTGTGTCTTCATTGGAGAAAGGCTTTGAAAAAACTTCTTTCTATGAAGAAAGAAATATTTTGGCAGGGAAAGAAGCAAAGGCTCATTTTGTGGCAGCAAAAATGGTCGGAGAAAAATCAATTTTGCACAGTTACGGAAAGCTGTCAGGCGACAAGTCGGAAATCAATGAGGGAACTGTCTATGCTGCCGGCGGTACGCAGCATCTCGACTTGTTTTATCACATCGATCACGTAGGAAAGGAAACGAAAGCGCAGATTGATGTGAAAGGCTCACTTTCGGAACGGTCATCAAAGACGTTCCGCGGTACACTGGATTTCAAGTGCGGATGCAGCGGTTCTGTCGGTGATGAGGGCGACTATGCGATACAACTCAGTCCTACAACCAGAAATGTATCGTTGCCACTGCTTTTATGTACGGAAGATAACGTAATTGGCAACCATGCATCCAGCTCGGGACAGTTGGATAACCAGGTTATTTATTTTTTAATGACCCGCGGATTTTCTCTGGAAGAAGCACGCCGTATAGTTGTTGAATCATTAATACGTCCTCTGGTAGACCGGATGGATGAAAGCCTGCAAGAAGATGTGCTGGCTATCGTAAGAAAAAAATTAGAAGCTGAGGAGGCATGATGGATACCGGACTCATCAGAAAAGATTTTCCTATTTTGGAAACAAAAGTAAACGGGCATCGTGTCGTCTACTTTGATAATGCGGCTACCACGCAACGTCCGCGCCCCGTTGTGGAGGCAGTGACAAATTATATACTGCATCAAAACGGGAATCCCCACAGAGGAGCTCATGTATTTGCGATAAGCGCTTCCGAGGTCTATGACGGCTCTAAAACGGCAGTAAAAAATTTTATAGGGGCAAAGAGCGAAAAAGAAATTATCTATACAAGAAATACATCAGAAAGCTTAAATCTGGTAGCCCGTTCTTATGGCGAAAACCGGCTGAAACCGGGAGACCGTATTCTTATTCCGATTACGGAGCATCATTCAAATCTGGTTCCCTGGCAGCGGGTTGCAAAAAAAACGGGGGCGGTCCTGGACTATATTTATATAGATAAGAAAACAGGACATTTCTTAGAAGAAGACTTGAAAAAAATTGATAACCCGGCTGTCAAAATTTTGGCATTTGCCCAGGTCAGCAATGTAATGGGAATCAAGTTTGACGCGAAAGCCCTGATTGAAAGGGCTCATAAACACGGAGCCGTAGTGGTTCTTGACGGAGCGCAAAGCATTCCCCATATGCAAGTCAATGTACAGGAACTGGATTGCGACTTTTTTGCCTTTTCCGGGCATAAAATGTGTTCTCTCGGCGGTATAGGAGTCCTTTACGGCAAGGAAGAACTTTTAAACGAAATGGAACCGTTTCTTTTGGGCGGTGATATGATAGAAAATGTCTATGAGCAGGACACGACCTATGCAGAGTTACCGGCGAAATTTGAGGCGGGGACGCAATATGTGGAAGGCGCTGTCGGGCTTGTGGCGGCAATCCGTTACATAGAATCTGTCGGTTATGATGAAATCAGGGCACAGGAAAAGAAACTGGTTTCCCGTGCGATAGAAGGTA
>QWCY01009394.1_pt1 | contig 15663 bp, 19 predicted proteins | sample 1972631 | NCBI WGS metagenome assembly QWCY01 (sample SAMN09866696, study PRJNA288562) | Human gut metagenome isolate pre1_stool, whole genome shotgun sequencing... | isolation source: gut | host: Homo sapiens | place: USA: California
GTAGCCGCCACAATCACAGCAAACGGTATATGTTTTTGGTCTTTGTCCATGCTTATTCCTCCTCCATCATTTTTCGTAATTCTTCCAGAGTGCTTGTCCTGTGACGGTAAACAGTAGTGCGTACCACGTTCATAAGCTCTCCGATTTCTGCGTCAGACATATCCATAAAGTATGACAACAAAATGATATTGCGTTTTCTCTCTGGCAAACATTTGAGTGTTTTGCTTAACTGGTCGTCAGATACTTGTACTTCCATGCCAAGAACATTGAACGCTGTATAATCGCTGGAATACTTGTCATAAACGCCTGCTTTGTTCAATTCCAAATCTGAAATTTCAGAAAACGGAACTTCATGTTTCAAGCGTCTTGAAATATCACGGTTATACTTCATTGCTGCTCTTTTAATGACTTTCTTTGTAAGGCAATCAAACTGTGCTTGAATAGCCTGTTGGAAAGAAGATGACTTCATGCTGATTCACCTCCTTTCTGCGTGAGAGTAGATGAGGTTGTTTTCCCTCTATCCCCCTTTCCGCACAGTAGCTATAGCGTTCTTGTGCTTTATCATTTGTACCTGTTATATGATGTAAAAAACCACATTCAAAGGCGTATTGTCCTGCTATGGTAATTTCAGTTTTTTTGACAATAAAGGGTATGTCAAAAAATGTCGATTATGAGATTCTTTCAATGCAGCTACCTCCTAGAGCCGCAAAACAAAAAACCTTATATGATTTATCCACCGAATTGAGGAAAAAGAAAAACGGCGGCTTTATCTTGACCGCCATCAAATCAGAAATATTTTTGGATATGCAAAAAGGTTACTGCCGATAACGGTTTTTTTTATTTACCGTATAACAGTAATTTTGTTCTTTTTACACACTAGGAACTGATGAACCATATAATACGTTTTTCTATACCTGTCAGAAAATCAACAGGAACAGTAAAATGTATTGAGATGATTACATATGCGTAAAAAAGAAGATAAGTACGATTTCAGAGCTTTTGGTCTTGCCATCAAAGAAGCTCGTATGAAACAGGGTCTAACCCGTGAACAAGTGGGAGCAATGATTGAGATTGACCCACGCTATCTGACAAATATAGAAAATAAGGGGCAACACCCAAGTTTGCAAGTGCTTTATGACCTTGTTCATTTATTGAATGTATCAGCAGACGCTTTTTTTCTTCCTGCTTCTGATCTGGCGAAAAGCACCAGAAGAATACAGTTAGAAAAACAGCTTGATAACCTGTCTGATAAGGATTTAGTTATCATGGGAAGTGTCGCTGACGGAATTATTAAATCTAGGGAAGTGGAGGAAGATTAAACTTCCTCTTTTTCACTCCCTATACGAGTTGATTCTTTTAATTTTTGAAAACTCTCGTCACTGATTACGTGTTCCAGTTTGCAAGCGTCTGATTCTGCTAGTTTTGGGTCTACACCCATTTCTGTAAAATATTTTGTAAAAAAGCAATGTCGCTCATAAATTTTCTCAGCCATAGCCTGCCCACTGTCTGTTAAAAGCAATTGACCATTATTATCCATTAGTAGGAATCCTTGTGTTTTAAGTTGCTTTACTGCATGACTTACACTAGGCTTTGAAAATCTCATATAATCAGCCACATCAATAGAGCGAACCATGCCTTTTTTGATTTTAAGTATAAGTATTGTTTCTAAATAATCTTCTAATGACTTTCCCAATGTCACATTATTATCACCTCTTAAATATTTGATTCAATCAGTTTTTAAATTGTCCACCCAAGACTTTCTTGCTGAATATGATACAATTTTTGATATACACCTTTTTTCTTCATCAATTCATTATGTGTGCCATATTCAACTAATTTGCCATCATCTAATACTAATATTTGGTCTGCGTCTACAACTGTTCTTAAACGGTGAGCAATCATAATTACTGTTTTGTTTTCAACCAATTGAGCTATAGCCTTTTGCACTAAAACTTCGTTCTCCGGGTCAAGAGAAGCAGTTGCTTCATCTAAAAGAATAATTGAAGCATTTTTTAATAAAGCACGTGCAATAGATATTCTTTGTCTTTCACCACCAGATAATGTACTACCATTTTCACCTAGAACAGTTTGATAACCGTCTGGCATATTACGCACAAATTCATCACAGTATGCAGCTTTAGCAGCCGCCATAACTTCTTCCTCTGTGGCGTTAGGGTTTCCAATACTGATATTGTTAAAAACAGTATCATTAAATAATGTTACGTCTTGAAATACAAAAGCCATTTTTCGCATAAGACTTTCTGGCTCCATTGTTCGTATATCTTTACCACCAACACGAATTGTACCTTTCTGTATATCCCAAAATCTTGCAATCAATTTTGAAATTGTACTTTTACCGCTTCCAGATGAACCTACCAATGCGGTGATACTTCCTTGTGGAATTTTACAAGTCACATCTTTAATGACATCTTTTGTATTATATCTGAATGTAACATGTTCCAACTCTATATCACAATTTTCAATTTCTTTATCATTTCCTTGCATTACAGGTGTACTTAAAAGAGTACGCATTCTTTCTGTAACAACATTAAGATTTAGTAATGTAGTTAATTGTGAAAGAATCGCAAGAATTGGTCCATATATACGAGTAACCATCAAAAAGAACATTAGTAATGGGAGCAGTTCTATTTCACCTTTAACTAACAACATTGTTCCAACAAAAATGACAATACCAATTCCGGCTTGCAAAATCATGCTTGCACTCGACATAAATACGCCACAAATCATTTCTACTTTCACAGCAATCTTTTTCATAGATAATAATGCTTTGTTAAGAGCAGAAAAATGAGAACCACTTAAATTACATGATTTAATAATTTTCATTCCCTCAAGGTATTCTTGTACTTGACTAGAAGCGTCTAGCTTTGCTTGTACTTGTCGTTCAAATAATTTTTTCTGATAGTTCTTACTTAACCAAATTATCAAAAATGCAACTGGCAGCGTAATATACATACATAACGCTAAACGCCAATCAAAGAAAGCAAGTAAAATACAAGTAAGAGTAACAGTAATACCATTTGCAATGAGAGGTGGAATTGTACTACTTAACATTGATTCCATGCTGCTACAATCAGACATCATGTTAGTTGTCAATTCTGACAAATCCTTTGTATTGAAGAAACTCATTGGTAATTTTCTTAAATACTCTGCAATATTAAGTCTTGTTTTATTTGATTCTTGATAAGACGCAATGTATGTCTTTTTATAATCATTTCTTGCTGCTAAAAACACCAAAACAGCAGAAACAACTCCAATTCCCCAAAGCAACCATATATGATTCCATGCAATTTGCTTTCCTACATACGGGTTCAGTAATTCACTAAATAACATTACTGTAACACAAAACGGTAGCATTAAGGCTAGATTTGTTATCGTACAAGCAACAATAGCCTTTTTTAAATCTTTATAACCTTTATCTGATAGAAAAAGAAACTCTTTTAGTTTTTTCATCTTTATTACACCGCCTTTCCGCTGATTTTCCAATCAACCGCTTCTGTGTAATGATTCCACATTTGCGAATAACGTCCACCAGCAGCAACTAATTCATTATGTTTACCTTCTTCAACTAAATGACCTTTTTCCATAACAATAATTTTGTCAGCATTACGAATCGTAGATAAACGGTGAGCAATAATAATAACTGTTTTATTCTGCATAAGTTTCTCGAATGCTTTTTGAATTAAATACTCATTTTCTGGGTCGCTAAATGCAGTTGCTTCATCAAGAACAATAATAGGGGAATCTTTGATAATAGCTCTAGCAATAGCGATACGTTGACGCTCACCGCCAGAAAGATGAATACCTTTTGTTCCAAATACAGTTTTGTAGCCATTAGGAAGTTTTGAAATAAATTCATGGCATTGTGCAGCTTTCGCGGCTTCAATGACTTGTTCTTCTGTAGCGTTTGGATTCCCCATGCGAATATTATCTAAAATACTCTGCTTGAATAAGAAAATATCTTGAAATACAAAGCTAACATGATTCATTAAGTCTTTTTCTGAAATATCTCTTATATCAACACCGCCGATTTTTACACTTCCCTCTGTAACGTCCCAAAAGCGTGAAATTAAATTTGCAATTGTACTTTTTCCACCACCAGATAAGCCAACAATAGCTGTTATTTGTCCTTGATTGGCTTTAAAAGATACATTTTCAATAGCCATTTCTTCTTTTTTTCCTGTATATGTAAAGCTAACATTATCAAACACAACATCATCTTTTTGAGGTTTTTTAGGACTGGTAGTTTCTGGTAGAACAGGTATATTGAAAATTTCGTCCATTCTTGCTACATTTCCATCAATTTGCATAAATGATTCAGAGATATACATTATTTTGTTTAAAATACCAGCGATTGCCGGAACAAAAAGCAAGTAAAATATAAATGTCATAGTAAAGCTCTTATAGTCTTGTGCATTAGCTCCTAACAAAATACCTACAGGAACGATAACCAAATATATATTGTTAATGATGGTAGTAAACGCTGGCATATAATTTTGCCAACCTAGAGAGAACTTTAGAACCCATTCTGTGTATTCTTTAATAGCATGTTCTAAACGAGCAAATGAAGAAGCTGTTTGATTAAATGCTTTCACAACAGGCATACCACGAACATATTCTACAGAAGCATTGTTCATATCTTCCAATGCGATCTGATATTTTCCCATGTTTTCTTTCATTGCTCCGCTACCAAATCCACTGAATTGTACGACAAAAGCAAGCACAATTCCAACTAATGAAGCAATACCAAATCGCCAATCAATAGCCAGTAGAATAATAACCATAACAATAGGCGCAGTTACAGAAGCAACAAAATCTGGAAATTGATGTGCAATGAAACCCTCAATGCTCTCAATGTTTTCGTCCATTATTTTTCTTAAACGACCACTACCTATGGTTAAGTGATAACCTAAAGGAATTTTGGTAATATGTTCTGCGAAGTGAAGTTTTAATTCATAAAGTGTTCCAAATGCTGCCATATGAGAACTGAAAATTGCTAAAAAATATAATAGTATATTAGCAATAATACCAGCTAAAGCTATCCAGCCATAATTCATAACCTTGCTCATATCCAGCAATTCTAAATTAGGATAGACTTTTAAAATGGAACTAATAATAAAATATACCGCAATATACGGAACAAACGACGCTATAGCCGCTAACGAGGAAAGTATAGCCGATAAAAATACTAATCCTTTCTTATTGGAAGCTAATTCTAAACATCGTGCTAAACCCGTTTTGGGTTTGTTTTGTTTTGGCTTTTTGTTTGCCATAGTACGAATCCTCCTTAAATATAAAATACGTGGTAGGTTAGCTTAATCTAACTACACCACGTATTCTAAAGGAAATACTATTTTTCTTCTACTCCATCTCTAGTATATTGGGGTAAAAATAGCCCAAAAGTGTTATTTTTGTTTTCTATAATCTTTCGGTAAAATACCATAAACAGATTGAAATGCTATTGCAAATTTACTAGCATTATTATATCCCAGACTTACCGCTATATCTCCAATTTTCATATTTTCATTTAAAAGCCAATGTGCTGCAATATTCATCTTATATTTCTTTAAATATGAATATGGTGTGTCACCATATATCTGTAAAAAAATTTTATGAAACAGTGATAAGTTAATTTGATTCCGAAAGGCGAGTTGTTCTAACGATACTCGTTCATCTAAATGAGTTATCATATATTTTTGAATTTCTTTAGTAGCTTGAATCTGACGTTTATCATAATATTTGAAATCACAGCCATGATTTTTAGTTAGCTGGTCTATATGGTAAAGTAATTCAATTGCTTTAATTTTGAAATATCCTAATTGTTCTATGTTAAGTGCTTCATATAATTCAGAAAATAAATGATGTAATTTAGGTGGAGTGGAACTTAAATATCCATTATTCTCAATCCTTAATGTTGAACCAATTTTATCAAGGTTAAGCGGAATAGTTTCCATCATTTTTTTGATTTCTTCTGATAAGGATTGTTTATCAATCACAAGGCTAAGTCCATAATATTTTTTTAATGGAAACGAGAAAGAAACTGGTAAATGTTGTGTTCCAGTCACACTAAAATATCCCTCTGGTAAATACGAAACTGTATGATTGGCATACTCACATTCATAGCGTCCAGAGCGACAATGTGTAATTGAAATAATATTAGGATTGAATTTTTGAGAAGGCATACTTATGTCTGTATCAAAGTCCAAAAAAGAGAGTTGAATACCATCAAAAAGCGTGTAACTTGTAACAATTCCTTTCCCTTGACACCCATAATCTATAATCATAAAATTTTCATCTTGCTTGATAATTTTTGCCTTATCACTGTACCAGTCTTTATTAAATGTAGAACTCACATTATGTACCTCCATATGTCGATTAGCAGCATCTAACTATTATCATACTGTATTTTTTATCCCAAAACAATAAAAACATAAGCGTGCAAATCCGATTTATGTGGAAATGCACGCTTTTCTTCATGTTATTTTACAATCTTCCAGTTACTATCTTTTTCCACCCCATCTTGTGTGAAGATTGGATTTACCAGCTCCGAGAACACATACTCACAATTCACTGGTTCCAGCACATTTCCCGATACATAGTAGGCAAGCTCCTTTTCTGTTGCGGTAGGGTAGAGCTTGAAGAATGTTTCCAAGAACTCTGTCACTTCCTTCGTAGTGGCAGCGTCCACTGTTCCATCCGATTCCTTTGTTTTTGGTTCATAGCCAGATTTTGTTGGTATGCTGCTGATGGTCGGATTCTGTGTGATAACCAGATTTCCGTCACCATCTACATGAACTACCACCACATAGGCGGAAGTGTAGCCGATAGAGGTTTCTCCCTCCGTTACCGTTTGATCTACCGAGTAGACAACGGTAAAGTCGTCCGTTCCAGCCGCTTCAACTTCCCAAATCTTAACGTCTGTTACCGTAGAGCTTGTGGGTATATCCTGTCGTACCGTATCAACATTCAAATCCTGTAAGCTCTTTGTCAGATATTGGTTGATGGCTGCGGTTCGTTTCTCAATGGATTCCTGCGTGTTGCTCCAAGAATAGTAGGACTTCGCAAATGCCTTGACGAAATTCTCTATCTTGTTGGTATCAACAATACGCTGCTCAATGACTTCTTTCTCATGTACCGTGTGCATATCAATGGCGGTGAAATTCTTATACACCCCAAAGCTGACACTGGCAATCAGCACCAGCCATAAGGCAATCACGGTTTTCTTATGCGTGCCAACTTTCATCACAGGCACTTTCTTTTCCTTTTTTGGTTTTGATTCCTTATCCTTTTTCTTAAATAGCATAGCACCATTCCTTTCTAATTGGTTTTCACTCGTCCGGCACCAATCAAGTGTTGCTGCCAGTACGAGCTTGTTAAATCTGCATATCCGATAGGGTCGCCAGCATGATACATTCTGTTGTTTCCAGCATAGATTCCTACATGAGTGACGTATGTTCCAGCGTTATAGGTTGAGTGGAAGAATACCAAATCACCAGCTTTTGCCTGTGACAGCGGTATGTGCTGCGTAGCGTCATACTGTGCCTGTGCGGTACGGGGTAAGCTGATACCAGCCTTTCCGTAGCACCACTGAACCAATCCCGAACAGTCAAAAGAAGTGTTGGGATTGCTGCCGCCATACACATACTTCCAGCCTTGATACTTCAACGCTTCATTGAAGATTGCCTGTGCGGTAGCGTCACTGAAACTAGGCACAGCCAAATACTGGCTGACTAATTTTACATAGAACATATTCCCGTACCTGTAACGCCAGCCGCCATTTTCTTTTATGGCAATCTCATTCTTATAGGTGACTTTGACACCGCCGGACTTGTCCTTTGCGAAACTGACCGCCAGCTCAAAGGTGTACTTTTTCCCATGACTGGAAACGTAATCAATGAAGCCGCCGCCATAGTTATAGGACTGTACCACTGTGTTGATGTCACAGCCTTTCGCTTCTGCGGATTTCAAAAGCTCCGAGAAGTATTTACACCCTTGTTTGATGGAATCCTCCACAGACAAGGAATTAAGCGGTAGACCAAGTGATTCACTGGCTTGCATAACGTCTGTCGTGCCAGTGCCGCCGGATTCCACCTGCATAATCGCAAGCAGGTAATTCACATAGTCAGAAATCCCGTATTCCTTTGCGTATTTTTCTACCGTAGGCTGATGTTTCAAGACTTCTGCTGACAGGTTCAGTCCAGAAAAATCCAAGCTGGAAGAGCCGCTTTCTTCATCATCTGCGGTCACGATAAACAGGAACAGAAGCAGACAGATAATCACTGTGAAAATCCCACCGAACACAGCAAAATGCCTTAACTTCATTTCTTGCCGCCTTTCTTACTTGTAGATTTCTTCATTGTTGATTGATTTGTGGTCTTTTTCTGAACCGTCTTTGTCTGCTTCTGACGTTGAACCGTTTGCCTTGAAATATCTGTGGTAGCTTGTGAATGTTTATTTACTGCTGATGAAGTCTGTTTATCTGCCGGACGGGATTCTCTGACAACCTGTGTTCTTACATTCTCCTGTGATTTTGTCACAGGCTCTTTACTCTTGCTTGATTGCGGCTGCTCCTTTGTCACTGTGACAGGACGCTCTTTGACTTTCTGCTCCGGCTTTAAAGCTGCCGCCTGTGAATCCGATTTTACAGGAACAGGCGTTGTGGCTGGTCGCTCATGCACCGGGGCAGCTCTCTTTGTCGCTGATCCGTTGCTTTGTCGCTCCTTATGGTCTGTGAGGAATCCGTCTGACTTTTCTTATCCGGCAATGCAAGCGGCTTCTGTGATTTGGAATCCGGCAGAGCTGGCGGCTTGCTGTTACCTCCACTGGAAGAAGCAGAAGTATTGTGATTTGCTCTGGTATGCGTATTACCTGTCTGTTTGGTATTGTCTGCCTTTTTCGTAGAAGCAGAAGCCGCAGCAGCACCAGCTACACCGCCAGCAGCACCAGCCGCCATTGTCCTACCGATTTTACGCTCCAAGCGTCTTGCCCTGCGGTTGAGGAACATATACGGGTGTCGCATGATTCGTCTGCTGACTTGCTGTGTATCGGAAGATTGCAGGCTGAACATTGCCATCAAGTCACCTAATTTAAAATAGATTCCGGCAAAGGTGACTATCTGTAGAAATGCCACCATGAAAAACGGATAGCCGGAGGAAATGGAATAAAACATAGTCGAGATACTAAAGGCTGTGGTAATAATCAGTGTGATTCCGGCTCTCATCATAATGGTATTGAACAGCTTCGTAAGAGCCTTTTTTGCCATGCCCTCATAAGTCGGTATCATGGAGAGGATAAAACTAATCGGCAGGAACATGGCGTAAATGATGAATAGCACCTGCGAGAAAATCATCATGCCGGTAAGCAGAAAGACAAATCCCGAGATACCAATATTGAAGATAAACAGGAACACTACCATACCTAAACGGGTCATGGTCTTTGTGACGCTCAAATAGTCATTGTCTTTATCTTCGATTTCCTCAATCACAACGTCCTCTCTGTCGTCCGTGTCTGGACTTCCCGATAACAGGCTTTCCACACGGTCAGAACCGAGCGTTTCTATATCCGATTCCCCGTACTGTAGGAGCAGCCACGGTTGTTTCACCTGTATGGAAAACAGGCTGTCACGAATCAAATCCACGCTGTCTTTTCCTTTGCTGCTGGAATCTGGCAGCACGATCTTTGTACCAAGTGACAAAGCAGAGCTGCTTATATCTGCGGAAAAGTCATTGATTTTACTGATATAGTTTGGAGCGTAGGCAATAAAGGACGCTGACAAGATAAATACCACAAGGAAATTGATAATCGCATGAATAGCTTTTGTGGTTTCTCTTTTTAACAGTCCTGTGTATGCCACATAGATACCCGTTACCAGAATGAGGATAAGCAGGAATCCCACATAGAACCCCTCGTTGGAAAAGCCACTGGAAGTCACGCCAGCCAGCGTTTGAATGTTCTTTCCAATGGAGCTTGCAGTATCAGAGATAAAGTCCAGCTTGTAGGCTTCCTGTACAACATAGCCTGTCGCATTGGAAATATAAAGGCTCACCGTCCAGACAAAGTTTGTGATGGCGTACAAGCCATACTGAATACTTTTCCCGATACCGTCCAGCCAGTTCCACGGCAGCCAGTCCCAGCTTGAATCAACGTAAAAGTCAAGCTGGTAGTTTTCCAGCGGATATTTAGAGTATTCGTTAGAGTCGCTCACCGTATTATCCACCAGTCCAGCCGCATAAGCCACTGTGCCTGTAATGGATAAAATCACCAGCACGCCGAGAATCACCGCAAGAGTAATGAGCAGCCAGCGAATTATCTTTTTCTTACGCATAGGCTTCACCTCGTTTCTTCTGTCTGTACTGGCGGTCTGGTATCAAAGGCATGGAACAGGTCAGAGAATACAGGGTGAATCTGGATAACGCCTACACGCCCGTACAAATCTTGAAACAGGCATTGCCCGTTTTCCAAATCCCTAAGTCGTTTCTGGTTTCCCTCGTCCTCCTTATCCACGCCAAAAAATTCAAGGGTATTTTTGATTTCTTTTATATCTGTGCTACGAAAGGCAAACTTCAAGCCGATATTGTTCTTCATCTTTTCGTCGTCCACATCACCAGAGTTTTGTGTCACAAAGTACACAGCGGCATTCATGGAACGACCAGCACGAATCAGCTTGTTAGAGAGTGCTTTTCCCTGTGCTACCTGCAAGAACGTCCACGCTTCGTCCAAATCCACCATCTTGAAAATGCTCCTATCCGAATGGATAAAATCTAAGGCAAAGGTACTGATAACGATAAGCATTGCCACGGAAAGCAGCTCCATTGTGGTATATTCTTCAAATTTTGTGTCCTTGTCTGGCAATACAAGGTCAGCCACCTGTATGATGTTAAGCTGTCGGTCTAAACTGATGGATTGTTCCACATCACCGTCCGAGAATAACAGGTGTGCAAAATCATAGTCCGTCATGCTCTCAATATGGTCTGCGATATTCTCTGCCACGAGTGAACCATCTTTGCGGAGTTCATCAATGACACGGAGCAGTCCTCTTTTTTTGCTCTGGGTAACAGAACGGATTGCACGCCTTAATACAGGGAACTTCTCACCGTCACGGGAAGAAATACCTGTAAGGAATGTTAAAATATCAATCGCAAGGCTTTCAGCGTCTTTTGTACGCTTCATAATCACATAAGGGTCAAGAAGTCCTTTGTTCTTATTCTCGCTGGTAAGGTTGACGATTTTGATTTCATGTGCAATATCGGGTAGTGTTTCCTGCCAGTTGCCACGCTCTGATTTAGGGTCTACAATGACCGCTTTTCCTCCAAACAGCACCGCATAATAGATGATAAGGTTGTTACAAAATGACTTGCCACCGCCAAGAGAACCAAGAAAAGCGGCAGCTAACGCATTGGTGACGGAACCCTTAACGCCCTGTGCCGCAAGGCTGGGTTTCAGATATACATTCTTTCCTGTATCAAGGTTATAGCCGATATAGATACCGTCCGTTTCCCCAAGCTGCTGTGTCGCACCGAAGCCAAGTCCAGCGAGAAAGTCAGAAGTGACATACTGGATATAATCATTGATATATCTTTTGCTGGACGGGATAAACTCACCATGCAGTCCCAACATATCCCCGAATGGGCGAACTAGCTTCACATTCAAATCATCATAGAAGTCTTTGACTTCATCACAACGTCTTTTCAACTCGTCCAGAGAATCCGCAGCTACACGAATAACATAAGAGAGTTTATACATGGATTCTTTGGACTGGTCTAAATTCGTTTCCAGCTCATTCACCGAATCCAGAGCGTCCATCACATTACTTCCCGTTTCGTTATTGGATTCCCAAGCGTGATTATCTAAATCTTTCAATTCCTTTTTCTTGTTACGAACTGTAGTTAATGCTTTCTTGTTCGTCACAATCTCCACATTCATAGAAGTGGAAACAGGGAACGTGAATTGCTGTTGCTGATAATAAAATATCTCGCTTGACGGAAAATCCAGCTCACCCACGATATTGTTAATCGTGAAGTAGGCAACAAAAGTTGTCTGATCTTCACGCTCAATCTTTAGGTATCGCTGGTTTTCTTCAATCATGCAGCGTGTCGGACGGATAAGGTCATATCGCTTCACCAGTGTTTCACGCTTTAACTTTTTTATCGGGAGGTCATAACTGTAATCACTGTAGGCAACGCCGGTATTCCCGTAGATATGTTCCAAGAGGTAGCCGAAGTCGTTCTTATCTAGTCTGCGGAACTGAAAGCGGCGTGAGATTTTGCTTTCCAAGAGTTTTTCCATCTTTAGGAAACGGTTGATTTCATCATTACTCATGGAAACGAAGTCACCCATCAGCTTGTGATTGACTTCATAGATAAAATCCGTAAAGGTCATAGCTGCTGATTTTCGCATACCCTTGAAGCTGATTTCTTCCTCATTTACCAGCAGCTTGAAGCCAAGAAAAAAGCGGTAGTCAATCTGATTTTCACCAATCATCTCAACCAACGCTTCTGTCTGTTCATCTACCTTTTTACAGGCAATCTCTTTTAATCTGCCTGTGATTCCCTTTTTGGAACGCTCCTGTACTGCACGCAGGCTGTCCTCTGTGGCAATCTGTAGGGCATGGATTTTTCCGTCACGGTTCTGGGCGATAAGCTGACGGAAGTTGTCATGCACCATGTATTTTTCTTCTGGTGACAGGAACGAATAATTGTAAGGTGTCAGCTCATAGTAGGCAAAGCACTCACCGTCATGGTTGAACACCAGATTGTTTTCTATGTACTTAATCGGGAACATACATCACACTCCTAACTGCGGTCACGCTTGTATTGAATTTCTGATTTTTCAGTTTGATAGCTTTTCCTGCATAGGTCACTTTTGGTCGGAGGAAAAAGCTCACACAGGATTTTAGGAATCCAAAAGGCTTTTTTCCGTCAAAGGTCTTTTGCGATACAAACCAAGTGAACGCCACAGGGATTCCAAAGTATTTGAGAAATGCACCGTCAATCATGTTAAAGGGCGGCAGCTCCCCAAAGAGAATCACCACAAACAGCGACACCACGAACCAAGCCATCTGACTGAATGTGAGCGGGAACGGGAGTTGAAAGTCGTTGATTGCATAAATGACTTTTTCCACGCTCCATATGCTTGTATAGCTTTTGATTTTCTTCAATTTTCACAGCTCCTTTCTGTTCTAAAATGGAAACAGCAGCCTATGTTTCAAAGCTGCTGCAAAAAAATAACCAGTGTCATTTCACTGGCAGATAAAAAATATTCAGTTGTAATTGTTAATACGAGCATTCAAACACGCCATGATTGGTGACGACAAAACGCCCCTCTAAATCAAGGTCACGCCCGTAGGCTTCATAGTCTATGTAACTGCGGATTCTGTCTGGTATCTCACCCAGACTTTGACATTCATCTATGAAGTAATAGGCAACGTCTGTCATATCGTCACAATCGGGATAATGGATAATATCGTCTGCATGTTCGCACAAATCTTCCAAGCTGCTGTAATAGCCTAGCAGTTCCGATAATTCGTCCTGTATGTCCTCTGGTAAGTCCTCCACCATTTCACACAGGCGGTTGACTTCCTCAATGGGTGTGTACTCGTCAATCTCAAAGGGTAGCTCATAATCATGGATTGCGTATTCTTCGTATCTGTCATTCAAGCCGATACGTTCTGCCATCTCGTCATAATCAACGGGCGGCGTAAACCATGCACCCACAAGCTCACCCTCGTTGTATTTCCCAAGATTGGCAATATAGATTCGCATTTCTTCGATACCACATCACCCCTTTACTGATAGCGGAATACGCCGCTTGTGGTAAATAAGTATCTGTCGTCCATTTCCAGCTCACTACCATAGGAGTGATAGTCGATATGTTTCAACAGTTCGTGAGGAATCTCACCAAAAACATATTCTTCACGGATAAGGTATTCTGCCAGAGCTGCACCGTCACCCACATCATAGTAGCGTATCTCGTCCTTGTGGTCGATAAATTCCTCGAAGCTGGAAAACCATTTCTGCTGAATGGCTTTCATTTCATTGCCGATAGGCGTACCCTCCAATTCCAGCACCATGCGGCAGTTGGCGTTGATTTCCCAAAGTGGCATATTACTGTGTAAGTCAAAGGGCAGCTCATAGTCTGCAATCTCAATCTGTTCTTCATGTTCTACGCCGATTTTTTCTCGGACTTCCTCAAAGTCCACAGGGCAGTTGAACCAAGCACCGGAATATTCTTCGTCACCCTCACGATACGGTTTTGTATTGTTTAACAGGTAGATTCGCATTTCCTGCATGGTCTGTCACTTCCTTTCATCATATCCAGTATTCCCATTATAACAGCATAATCTACACCGAATACATAATGAGAAAACTTTTCTAACTGTTCTTTTGGATAATCAAGTGGTGAGTGCTGCTTGATGATTTCCCACACCATACGTTTGCGGTAGGGAAGGTCGGAAATATTTTCACAGCCGACACGCTCTTTCATATCCTCAAATATATCTGTTTTCATGTTGTCCTCCAATCTTAAAATTTGCATAGAAAAAGCAGCTAACTCAAAAGAATTAACTGCTCTTTGTCTATGATAATTTGATTCCTATTTGTTTCAAAATTAAAGTAAGTTCTTTTCGCTTTTCTGGGTCTGGTGTTCTGACTAAAGTATATCCTTCTTGCTGTATTTTTCTTAATATATCAAATGTAATATCTGCTCTAGCATTTAATTTATATAGAGTATCATCCGACATAGGTACTTTACGAAGATACCACCAGAAAGGTAAATCCAATTTACTTTTAGCATATTTTATAGTGTTGACAAAGTATGTGTCCTCATTATAGTAATTAAAATATGGTTTGTCCTCTAAAAGATGTTTTTCCATATTTTCATAGAAATCATCTAAATGATTGTCAACTAAAATCTTTTCAAGTATTTGAGGAGGAATTTCACTCAAATACTCTGTTATCATACCAGTATTCAAAATATTTAAAGGCGTATAATAATATTTCTTTTTAGCGGAAAGAACAATGCTCAATACTACACTTTGATTATCAAATGCGTCAAAATATACATTGACATTAACATTGTGATATTGATAGTAAAATTTTAAGCAAGTAGCCTTTGTTTTTTTAGGAATACTGTTATAAATATCTACTAAATAGGCTTTTGTACTTTCTTTCATACAAAACACTCCTTTCAAATTCTGCTTAAATTATACTACTTTTACACAATAAATACAATTTACGCCCCGATAATCTTATTGAATAACTGCAACAGTACGTCTTTTACGCCAGAAGCATTGAATACCAAGCCGACAGCGATTAAGGCAATCACCAAGAATCCAATCAGTTTAGAAAACTCACGCTTGAATCCGAGATATACGCTGATAACCGCAATCGCCATGAGTACCAAACTCTGTGCGTTAGATAAAAACCAGTTGTATAAGTTCTGTCCGAAATTCATTATTTTCTGCTCCTTTCCATCATTTCAATTTCTCTTTCTGCGGCTGCTCCAAGTGAGAACAGGAATAAATCAAATAAGATATGCTTCATGTTGTCATTCCTCCGTTTCTGTAATCATTTCCTCTGTGGAAGTTGTCTGCTGTTCAATCAGCTTTTTGTGACGCTCCGTGAGCTTCGCATGGTCTAAAATGTCTTT
>QWCY01007663.1_pt1 | contig 15559 bp, 10 predicted proteins | sample 1972631 | NCBI WGS metagenome assembly QWCY01 (sample SAMN09866696, study PRJNA288562) | Human gut metagenome isolate pre1_stool, whole genome shotgun sequencing... | isolation source: gut | host: Homo sapiens | place: USA: California
GCAGTAATACTGTATGTATTTCAAGGTTTGACAACGAAGCAGATGATATAAGTCATAGAAATCTGCCGTGAAGGAGGTTTTTAGAGGTTACCTTATATCTTATTATGTGCAGATTGTCAACGATACGTTCAGCACCAAAACGCTTGACTTTTGCGGTGGTATGTGATATAATAATTGTAATCTCACCCAAAACAGCGTTTTTTGATGTGATAGTGTAAGATTTATTTGCTAATCAACGCAAATTTCGAATAAATTGCGGTGATGTTCCGCATAATATGAATTAACGTACCAAACGAGAGGTGATATTATGGCATACCCGCTGAAGAAGCTGTTCCATATGGACAGAGCCAAGTATGAGGAAGAATACCTGAAAAGGTTCAACTCTCCGGACGCCGTTCATTTTGATTTTAAGATAAGCGGCGAGCAGGCTTTCATGTGCCAGACTCCCGAGATACTCAATACGATAATCTCTATAGAGCGCACGGACAAGCACGTCAGAAGCCTGCACAAGGACCTTCCGCTCGCAGCCATCAACCAGTTTGCGAACCGCTGTCTTATTGACGAAATCGTGCTCTCAAACAACATTGAGGGCGTCCACAGCACGCGCAGGGAACTTAGCGCCATACTGAACGACCTGTCGGAGAAAAACAAGCGCCAGCGCTTTTATGGATTGGTGAACAAGTACAAAGCGCTGATGACGACAGACAATATTCCGTTGGAAAAATGCGAGGATGTCAGAAAAATATATGATGACATTTTTCTTGATGAGATCAAACAGGACGATCCCAAAAATGTGCCCGACGGAAAGATATTCCGCAAGGACAGCGTTAGCGTGTATTCCCCCACGGACAAGGAGATACACAAAGGGCTGAACCCAGAGGAGAAAATAATCGAGGCAATGGACAGCGCGCTGAAACTGCTCAAAAACGAAAAGCTTGACATTCTCGTGCGTATCTCGCTGTTCCACTACCTGTTCGGGTATATCCACCCATTCTATGACGGAAACGGAAGAACAAGCCGATTTATCAGCAGCTATCTTCTCTCGCAGGAGCTTGACAATCTTATCGGCTACCGTATCTCCTACACGATAAAGGAGAATATCGGCAAATACTATAAAGCATTCGACACCTGCAATCACCCGCTCAACAAGGGCGACCTCACTCCGTTCGCAGAGATGTTCCTGAATATCATAGACTTCTCGATAAAGCAGCTTCTGTCCGCGCTGGAAAAGCGTGTGAGCGAACTGGAGCATTTCAAATCCCTGCTTGAACAAATGCTCAGCGATGAAACCGAGCGCGTTAAGTCCCTGTACTTTATCCTTGTTCAGGCGGCGCTGTTCTCAAATGTCGGGATTACCGCGCAGGAGCTTTCTGGGTATCTCGATATTTCGCCGAACACTCTGCGGACTATGCTGAAGAGAATCCCACAGGACCTGCTGATAACCAACAAGTCCGAAAAGGAGTACCACTATCTGATGAACCTCGGCGAACTGGACAGGATTTGTTCGCGGTAATATTATAGCGCCGTTCGGGGGACGGCGCTTTTTTATTTGCCGACACTAGGACTATTACTAGCTACAATATTCCACAAAGAGAAAATATATAAGTAACCTCTAAAAACCCACAAAAATACAGGCCAATAGAGGGCTTAGCATAATCGGTCAAATATTGACCTGCAAATGATACTTTGAAACAGAAACTTTACCTTGATTGTTACCTTTTACTTGAAAAAGGGCGCAGTTATCCCATATCAGGCAGAGGTTCGTTTTAAGTAACTGTACCTGCAAAAGTTATATACCAGATTGGTGATTTCGATATTCATCCACGCACGTGTAATGCCTATGCTTCTTATTGTAATGCCATGCATAGCCCCTGTCATGAAGCCAAAGATATGTTCAATACGGCATCTGATTCTGGATTTCCTGCGGTTATTCATTTTCTGCTCTGAGGTCAGCGGAGAGTTGCGAAATCCTTTTTCACAAATTGCTGCCCATTCGTTCCACGGAACTATTCGCTCTATCTGCTCCGGAAATTCTTTTTTCTTCGTCCGTACTTGTGACAGTTCGTCCTCCAGGCTCGATAAACTTATCTGATTATTCATACTTTTATTATACCATTTTCTGCCATGCAACTGATTTGTTTACTAATCGTGCTTAATTCCTAATTTGTGGGCTTTGTGCGGCGTTGCCCTAAATAAATTGTATTTTGCAATGCATATATGTAAAACTTGCAGAAATTGGTTTTTAGTATAAACGACAACTTTTAAAACCTAAGGAAAAGACAAATAGCCCTTAAACCCGCTCTTGGTCAGGGTTTAAAGACTATTTGAATTAGTTCCTTTGTTGTCGTTTATTTTCAATGAAAACAATGTATTTCTGTACCTTGGACTACAAAATAAAACGAGAGTAAATTTTAAATCACGTGGCTTTATAGAGCCGTTTTTCGTTTTTTTCGTTAGTCCTTATCGTTTATTTCCCATTTTATTCTGTTGATTACACGACCTGTCGCGGCGCTCTATCATTTCTGCCCACAGTAGTACTGCGTCCATCGCCACGGTCTGATTTCCGCAGCAGCAGTGGTCTGCACCCTGCTCGAACTCCGTTATCTCGCGGGAGGAGACTGACTGCGCTTTCCGCAGAATCAGCAGATGCCTGCCCAGACCCGCGCGGCATGCCATTGAATCCCTGCTGCCGCCGATTATCAGGTAGTCCTTGGTCAGCTTGTCGGCAATCGGACGGAGGTCTATGCTCCAGAGTATCTTCGCCAGCCGGTAGACGTTCGTTGTCCCCATGCGGTGGAAATACGTCCGGAAGAACGGCATTCCCTTTCCCTTTTTCGCGGCGTAAAGAATGTTTATCAACCAGCCGAAGCCGTAAAGTACCACATTCAGCAGACCTATCGTCAGCCCGTTCACAATAGCGTTGTCTGAGAAGTTCATTTTCAGCGCGCCGAACTGCGCAATGCTGACGCACTTAGTCACCCTGTCGTCAAATGCGGACGCTCTCGGCGCGAAGAATCCGCCCAGTGACTGCCCCACGAGTATAACGTCATGCAGGTCGAAATATTCCGTGACTGCCATCACCGGCTTTTCCCACTCTATGACCAGCGGAGCGCCGTACAGCCGGATACACTCTCCCTGCCCCGGCCCCTCGAAAAGGTAAACATCGTAGCCGCGCTCGCGGAGGTACTCGCACTCGCTGAAAAACTCCTCGTAGCTGGAGTCAAACCCGCCGTGCATTACGATAGCTCCCTTCGGCGACTCGGCATTGAATTTCAGCACCGGCATTTCACAGCCCTCGTAAGGTACTTTGACAAGCTTTACTATCGGGCGTTCTCCGCTGAAAAAATCCGCGTAGTACTGGAAGAAAAGTTCCCGCGCCTTTTTCCATGCGTTCAGCCCGTTCTCGTCCTCCCAGTCGGTGTAGAACTCGGACATGCGGTACAGCGCCGCCGCGTTCTTTATGTGCCCCTGTTCCAGTTCGGAATCGGCTCTGCTTTTCAGCACTCTGTAAAAGTCAGACGCGCTCTTTATCGCCAGACCTATCTCCTTTGCGACTGCAAGGTCGCAGCCGTCCATGTTGACAAGGCGGTTCAGCTGGAAGCTTATTCCCGGTTCGCCGTTAAGTTTATGCATTCCGACAGGAATCTTCATCGGCTTTGTGATGTCGTACTTTTCCATTCTCAGAACCTTTCACTCAAAAAATGCTCTATCTCCGGCAGGTACAGGTCGGGGCGCATGACAAGCCCCATATGTCCGCCGTAGGTCTGCTTTACGACCGGGTCGGTGAAAATATCCACAAGCTTCTGCGAGTCCACCTTGTCGAACATGTCGTTTTCCGGGATAAGAACAAGCACCTTTCCCGCAAGGTAGCCGAAATCGCTCTTCTTGAATCTCTCCAGCCTGGTTATGTCGTTGGTCGCCTGAATGGCGCGCAGGAACATGTATCGGTAGCTTTCGTCCGCGCCGACGCATTCCAGGAACGAGACCGCATAGTTCTTCTCCTCATCAGTTTCGTTCCGGAAGTGCTTCTTGACCGATTCGACAAGCCTTACCCTCAGCTTATCGAATTTCGTATTTTTTATGTAAACCTTCATTAGAGGCATGTAGAGTTTTTCCTTTTTCATTGATTCAACATAGGTGGAATCAACGGTCAGCGTGGACACCATTATCAGTCCGCCGACCATGTACAGCTTTGCGTAAAGCTGCGCGAGGACTCCTCCGTCGCTGATGCCGACAAGTATCGGTGAATCTATACCAAGCTTTGTGAAAAGCGCTTTGAGTGCGGCTGCCATTTCGGTGTTCTTCCAGACTTTCAGCGGATATTTCATCATCACCACACGGTAATTCTTTTCCAGTGTGCAGACGTACTTTATCCAGAACTGATACATGTCCACGCCGTTAAGAAATACGACAGCGCGGCTGCCGCTGCCGGAGTCTATCACCTCAAATTCAAGCCCGCCGGCGTTCACTGAAGTGAATTTATGGGTCGTTAAAAACTCGTTGTACTCTTCGGTAAATGTTCTCATACTATACTGCCCTTTCCGCTGACGTAGACCTCTATCATCCGCAGCAGCACCTGAACGCTGCTTTCCATCGAAGCTTTCACCATTGTGTCGCCGTGCTCCCTTATCGCGTAGATGGATTTTATCAGATTCACGAACGTGCCCGCGTCAACGCCGGGTCTGACGTCGTTTATCAGCGACAGCCACAGTTCAGCAGTTTTTATCTGCTCGTCCGGGTCGAAAAGCACCTGCTTTTTTATGTGCTTTTTCAGCCAGAAGAAGTCCTCCACGGTCAGTCCGTTCATCAGGTCAAAATCGGAATGAAGATACTCGCTGAAGAACTCCATGAACTCGTGTGCGGACATCTTCCTGCGCCCGTTCAGCCTTGAAAGCAGCATTTTCTGCGTCTGTGCTCCCGTGTACTCGGCTACCTCAAGAATGAAATCCTCCTTCGAGCCGAAAAACATGTAGAAGCTTCCCTTGGCTATCCCAACGGCGGCGGTCAGCTTTTCAACTGACATTTTCTGCAATCCAAGTTCTTTGCTGAGACGTATCCCGGCTTGTATCAGCGCGCTGCGGATATGCTCCAATTCTTCATCGGTAAATGCGGTCGGCACATCGTTTCCTCTTTCTGTGACTGTTTTTCAATTTTCGGTCACAGGACTATATTAGCACTAACTAACCCATTTGTCAACCGGAGGGGAGAAAATTTGTCGATACCAACAGATTTTCTCCCCTCGTTTTATGCAAATCAGACAATAGCATTAATTGCTAGTCCGCAACCTTTTCGGGTCTATCACCGTCAAAAACAGAATGCTTACTACCAGCACCACCGTCTTGACCATCGGCAGGAACGCCGTAAAACAGGTGCGTATCGCGCATTGCGCAAGCTGATCAACGTCCACGCCGACCTCCATGAAAACTCCGCATATTCCCAGCGGGCACAGTATGCCGCTCATCAAAAGAATCAGTCCCATAACGATTATCGTGAGGTAGGACATTCTCCTTATCCCGCGATTCCTTGCCCATTCCCCGGCGCCGTAGTTTGTCGCGATTATCGGCTGGAGATGTTTTGCAGGAAAAGTCAATCCAAAAATCATAGTCGAGAATTATGAGGACGTCGCATGCGGCGACTAAAGCCAGCATAAGGCTTTGTATCGCGATAGGCACAGCCAGTCTTGCAAGCTGCCTGTTGAAAGTCTTTTTATCAATAGGTTCTGTCATTTGCTTTTATCTCTTTCTGTTTCCCCCATTTTTTATCTCCATATTGTTCCTTCCTGCCTTTATTCAATATCCGCCGTCCACTCCCTGAGCGCAGCGGAAAGCCGTCGGTCTATGTCCTTTCGGGTCTGCTCGCATTCGTCGGGGTAGTCCTTCGCCGCCCTGAAAATGAACCGCAGCACGAATTTCAGTCCCACCGGAAGCGCCGCGCGCAGCAGCGATTCCGGCAGCACGAAGTGCGTTCCGTGCTCATAGGCAAGCGCTTCGTACTCACAATTGTGCGGACGCGTTTTTAGCCGCTCGTCCATCCTGCGGACGTACTTCCCCGCCTCCCAGAAGGAATCATCATCGGCGCCGATGAGGAACAGCTTACCGTGGATATTCTCTACTTTTATCATTTCATCTTCGGAATGCTCCCTTGCCTTTTCGGAATCAATAAACAAGCATGTCGTGCGCATGAAATCGCCAGAGCCTTTCGTTTCTTCCTGTACCTTATTCCAATATTCCGGGTGCTGATATACAAACGGCATGTACGGCAGAGGCTCACCTTTCCAGGAAAGCGTTGAAGCGCCCGGGACAGGCCATTCGCCGCAGCCGTCCTTTTTTCCCTGCTCGAATCCCTGCCATATGAAGTCGCTTGCCGTAAGCCCGAAAGTCAGTGTTATATCAGGAAAATACGACGCCGCAGCGAGGGAATCCATTCCCGCCGTGCTCATTCCCATAACGCCTATCTTTCTTGTTCCGTGGGCTTTAAGCCACGCAATGGCAGCCGCGTAACGCTCCAGCGGCATGTTAACGTGGCTGTAGTTCTTTTTCCCTGGGGACATGCAGAGCGCGTTCACGCCGTTCTTATGCAGCCACTTTACTCCGCACTTCGCCATATAGTCGTTGGGGTCATCTCCGAACAATCCAAGCACCGTGCAGTCCGAACCATGCGGGTTTTCATAATATGTTCCGTAGAATCCGTCCTTTTCTATGCTGAAAAATATTTTTTTCATAAGCAGCTCCTGTAAACTAAGTTAGTTGTAGCTAACTGCAACGTCAAATAACAGGAACACAGCGTGCCCCCATATAAAATAATACCACAAAATATAAAAGAAGTCAAGCGGATATTTCTGTTGCAATACCGCACAAAGATTGTGCGTGTATTGCGCAGTCAGTTTTGCCAATAATACGCTTCGCTTATTGGCAAAACTCGATTTTTCGTCAGATTGTACAAGAGTTGTTGACGGAAGCGATAGCGTTTTCAGCGGCGTTGGCTATCAGACCAGTAAGTTTGCGGTAAACGGCATGACCAAGAGCCTTGCGCGCGAACTCGGACGCAGCGGCATACGCGTAAATGCGGTCGCACCTGGCGTTACAAGAACGGCTATGGTCGCGGCGCTTCCTGCTGAGATTGTGGAGCGTATCTCCGCGCCGATACCACTGGGGCGTATCGGCGAGCCGGAGGAAGTCGCAAATGTGTTTCTGTTCCTCGCAAGCGACCTTTCCAGCTATGTCACTGGAACCGTGATCTCAGTGGACGGAGCCGCTCAGACCTGATGACCAGTCGCTCCGCTTAAATCAAAGAATTGACCGCCAGGCTCAGAGTCTGGCGGTTTTGCATATTGAACCAGGGTAATTAAAAAGCTATTCCCGCTCTTCCTTGAGACATTCCACCATGTCTATCTTTTTCAGCTTCCGCGCGTAAAGCGCAAGGGACAGGACGTAGGCTGCCGCTATGAAAACGGCGCTGATCAGAAGCGTTTTTCCGGTCAGCATAATTGACATCATTACACCGCCAGAAGCTGCGTTTGCGCGGGCTATCATGTCTGCAAGCGCAAGTCCGAGTGGGATCCCCAGCGCAAATCCCACCGGCACCAGCAGGTGATTTGGAGACAGTACCAGCCGGCGTAACTCCTGGTCGCGGTAGCCGAGCACTTCCAGCGTGGAAATGCTGCGGCGGTTCTCCTCGATTATCATTCCTGAAAGCAGTATCACTACCAGTATGCATATGAGCGAGCCGATGACTTTCACGATGGAAAGGACTACCCGCGCGGTGTTAAGAGCGCTTTCGGTGCTGCGGCGGTAATCCTCCAGCGAGGCGCTTTTTCTGAGAAGCTCCGGCGGGATATTGAGAGGTCCTTCGCTGATTATCACGTTGAATCCTTCCGCGTTCCTGCCTATGATCTGCGCGACGTTCGCTTTGCTGGTTATCATCAGCGAGAGCACGTCGTTTTCTACGATGTCGCTTATCGTGACGGTGGTGTGCTCCATTGATATCAGATCGTAGAATGTAAATTCATCGCCGGATTCCACGCCGAATATCCTTGCGGCGGAAGATGTCATATAGAACCCGCCGTATTCCATGGAAGCGCCGGAGATTGTTTCAGCTGTAAGCAGTGGGCAGCCCTCGTCGTATCCTATCAGATTGAACATGCTGTCAGTGCCGTCCACCCCGAAAGATACGTCCATGATACCATATCCCCCGTAGTTGTTTTCGGACTGGAAATCCCTAAAGCCGTACTCGTACTGACCGCCCATCATAGCCAGCGGGACTTTGTTGTCAAGCATATCATCGTAAGCGTCCTGATACACTCCGGCTAAAATTACCGCCATCGAAGCGACCGCGATACCGACTATCATGGTAAGGCTGCGTGAAATGTTGCCGCAAAGACTGCGAATGCCGTACAGCAGCGGAAAAGGCAGCCTGCTACGGCTCAGCATATGCGCGGTCTTTCCCTTTGCGGAGCCTTTCAGCAGCGGGACGATATCCTGTCCCAGCGCCCTTGCGAGCACTAGCAGCGCGCTTGCCCCATAGGCGGTGGGAGGAATTAGCAGCGCGGCGATAAGTATTCCGACAGGCACCTGCACCTGATACACGATGTGCTCCGCAAAGCTGAACATATACAGATTGAACAGCTTCGCAAAGGGATAGCACAGCGCAAGCCCAAGGACGTCTCCGAAAACGGCGGGGATAAGCGCGTACCACATATAGTGCCGAATAAGTTCGCCCCGACGGTATCCCAGAGCCATCAGTGTGCCGATGGTCCGGCTTTCCCGCCTGACTGTCCGTCCGAGCACCATTGCTATAACCACGATAACGACCAGCATGATTATAGGGCTGTAGACTGAGAATTCTGCCTCAATGTCGGCTGCCTGGCTCAGCAGTCCTCCTGTTCTTGGGTTAGCGGATTTCCCGATGTATTCCAGTGTTCCGTACCTGCTGTAGACCGCGGCGCGGAAATCCACTTCCTGCGCCGTATCCGGATATTTCACCGAGTAGTAGCTGGAATACCCGCCTATGGAGCGCATTGTGTTTTCGCTTATTAGCGCAATGCCGAAATCGGTGCTGTTGGGGAAGCTGTCCTCGAAATTGGCGTACATCGCCGCGTAATCCGGTTTTAAGCACAGTCCGTTTATCTCGAAGTCGATTCCGGCAAGCGTTATGCAGTCGCCGACCGACAGTCCCTGAGCCTTTGCGTAGTTGTACGTCAGGAGAACACAGTTGTCCCCGCTGAGCGGCTTGCCCTCCAGAATGACCGCCTTGTTCGTTTTCTGCGTGTCTGCGAACAGCCGGACAGTCGTTTCGCCGTAAGATATATTCCGAAAGCGCTGGCGTTCAAGAATAACGTTAAATTCGCTTTCCAGCGCGGTTATGTCCTGATTGGAAATGGGCGATGAAACGGTGAACTGACCGTCCTCAAGGTCGCTTTCCTCAAACAGTCTGGTGTAAGTCCCGCTGACAGTCCTGCTGACGGAAAACGCACCTACCCACAGCATTATGCAAAGCGCGGTCAGGAGCGAACCGGTGAGGTAAAAGGACAGGTTCTTTCTCAGACCCCGAAGTATCTTCTTTTGCAGAGTCATCAGATGTCCAGCTCCTTTACCGGTTTCCTTGTGTTGATGATGTTTTCTACTATCCTGCCATCGTGAATGCGCAGGATACGGTCAGCCATGGGCGCTATATTTTCATTGTGGGTAATCAGCAGAATGGTCGTGCGATACTTGACGTTTATTTTCTGGAGAAGCTGAAGAACGTCCCGCGAGGTCTTTGAATCCAGCGCGCCCGTAGGCTCGTCGCAGAGCAGTATCGCGGGATTCTTTATCAGCGCGCGGGCGATGGCGCAGCGCTGCTGCTGACCTCCGGAAAGCTGCTCGGGGAAGTGTGCAGCGTGCCTTTCAAGTCCCAGGTCTTTCAGCAGTTCTTCAATGGAAAGCGGGGCTGCGGATATATCCCGGACTACCTTGATATTTTCCCGCACGGTGAGTTCTCCTATCAGGTTGTATGTCTGAAACACGATGCCGACCTTATCGCGTCGGTATTCCCGGAGTTCCTTTTTAGATATGGAGCTGAGATCGCAGCCGTCAACGATTATCGTGCCATCGTCCGCGCTGTCAAGCCCGCCGAGCATGTTCAGCAGTGTGCTCTTTCCCGAGCCGGAGGGACCGAGAATAACGCACATTTCACCCTTTTCAAGCTCCAGAGAAGCGTGATCCAGTGCGAAGATCGTGTTTTCTCCCTCGCCGTATTTCTTTACAACATCTTTCATCTGAATATACATTTCAGCACGTTCCTTTCCCGTTATCCGTGTTTCCGCTGAGGTAGTCGAGCATCATATCGAATATCGTCCTGAGATTCTTCTCGAACGCTTCCTGACAGAATGCGCCGCGGTTCTCTATCGCAAGGTTTACAAGCTTCGCGAAGTTTGCGATGTAAGCGTAGTCCACGTCCTCGCGCACGCCGTCCACATATTCCAGCACAAGCTTTGTGGTCTTTACAGCGTGTTCCTGGGAGAAAAACTTCCGGGTCTCCTCCATTTCCTGCATGACCGTTATGTCGTCCGGCGTGAAATGGAACGAGAACGCTGTGTCCGGACGAAACAATTCCACATAGTACTTGTAGAACTCCGCTATCGGTATTTTGTCCCTGCCGCCGATTTTGTTTCTCAGTTCCCGCTCTGACGCGGCGTCGAAGTCGTCCATTATTTCAGCCACAAGCTGACCCTTGGTCGCGTAAAAATTGTAAAAGGTGCCTTTGGCTATGCCGACGCTCTCCGCAAGTTCGGCGACCGTTGTCTTGCGTACCCCTTTCGTCTTGAACAGCCGGAGAGCCGCTTCCTTTATCTGTCGGCTTATCTCATGGCGTTTTTTCTCGCTGAAAATTACGGGCATTATCGTTCCCTCCTGCCTAAAATGACTGTTTTGTATACGGGTCATTTACATTATACCACACTAACTCATCGTTTGTCAAGAACGGTAAACAAAAAATCAGCAGAACTTATTTCTGCAGCAGGTTATTTGACTTTTCTTCAGCGAAGCATTATAATTTAAAAAAAGATTCTGAGGTTTACGGGTGAGGGTATGGTTTTAAGGAAGCTAAAATTCAAAAAAATTTTGAGTAAAATATGTAAAGCTATATTGACAATATCATTCTCGACCTTCATGATTAATTCCGGATAATGTTTCTGGTCAACAATGAGATGAACTGTCGTAATCATCAGCACGCTTTCCTGCGGGATTCACCGTCCGCCACCATATAGCGGCAGTGATCCCGGAGCCTGTCGAAAAATCTGCGCATGCCGATACCGGACTTCCGCGCCTCGCCCGGGTTTAGGTTGGTTGTGACAATAAGCAGCTTGCCGGAGCAGTCAACGCGACGAACACGCCGCAAATCCACCCAAACAAAACGTTGATACGATCGTCCTTATGACGTCCTGCAAAGCTCTTCTGACAGCGACTTGCAGCCATCCTATTTGGGTTGCTCGTGCGATATGCCTTACAGCCAGATGGGCGCACGTCACCGTGCGCCCATCATTTTGTTCAGTTTTCGTCAGCGGATCATGCGCTCAGCCCGACCACCCATCTGAGTACCATACTGGCGTCGGCACAGTTGACCATACCATCGCCGTTGAGGTCAATTAGCTGGAGGTTTTCGCCCGACTCAAGCCCTACTGAATAACGCAGCAGCGCAACCGCGTCGTAAATGTCAAGAACGCCGTTGTTGTCAAAGTCGCCCTGCCTGTCGCTGTATCTGCATACCATTACCGCGTATTCACCCGGAGCGCTCATACCCGGAACAACGGCTGTTCCGTCCTCTGCAAGCTTTATGCAGGTCTGGAATACGAGCTTGCCGTCTACCAGCTTGTAGACATTCGCGAACTCGCCTGCATACCGCTTCAGGAACGTAAACCTGATCTCGGCAGGAATATCAGCGCTTATCCTGTATTTGCCGCCCGATACCCCGCGCAGCGAGCTAGTGTCAACAGAACCGGGAAACAGCGAGAAATCGGCTGCGGATACAGTTGTTATTTTCGCACCGTCAATAAGCCAGCTCTTTGTGCTGTCGTAAGCGAACTCGACCTTTATCTTCCTGTCCGCGATTGCCTTAATGACCTCCGCGGGAACTGTGGTTTCGCCGCTCATGGAAATAGTCGCACTGCCGCCGTTCTGTCTGCCAAGGTCTGCAGCAATTTCCGTCCAAGTTTTTCGTTCACCGTTTATTATGGGTCTTGTGTCGGTCGGAGTGGTATCTCTGCCACCGCCGCTTACATGACCGCCTGAGCTTCCGCCCTTTCTGGGAGTTATAATGTACCCGCACACCGTGCAGTACTCCGCCTCTGTGGCGGTAGCTTCGCCGCTTGAAACATGGCTCTCAGCTCCGGTCACGGCGTCGCAGTATTCGCACTTGTGCCAGTGACCGTTCTTGTCGTATGTGTACTTTACCGACCACTTGTGGTCGGTCTTTGCAATGATCACGTCCGCAGGAGAGACCTCCGCCGCTGCAGCCTCGTCGCTGTAATACTTTGCGCAGGTTTCACACTCCCAGTACTCGATATTGCCGGTATTCTGGCAGGTAGCCTGCACGGCTGCATGATGAACGAGCTTGCCGTGTCCCGATTTTACCGTCTTGAAAACAGCCTCGCTGGCGTTCAGTTCGTCAGTTTCCTTGAAGCGGAGATATGCGGTAACGTCCTTGAGGTGAGCCACGGTCGTGGTGTTCACGCCGCTCCATGTCGTGCCGTCAAAGCTGTATTCAACACCCTTAAGCCCGGTCTTTATCGTTGCCGTAAGTTCGCTGCCGTCGTTGGTGAATACTACGTAAAACGCAGCGGGATCGGGCGCATCCTGGTTATCCTTGGCGGTCAGGGTGATCTTAACTGTGAATGTAACGCTCTCATAATTATCCGCAGCAAGCGTGATTGTGAACGAGCCTGTCTTGCCTATATCGTCAACAGTGTTCGGACCAAGATGGAAAGTGAACTTTCCGTCAGAATAGCAGGAACCCGGAATAATTCCCGCGCTTATCGTCCCGTCCTTTTTAGTTCTGACTACGGTTACCTGCCCCATATTCTCAGGAAGTCCTGCAACGCTCACCGTTATATCCTTGTCAGTTGACCACCTGTACGAAACTCCGGTATCGGGAAGCGTTTCAGCCCCAGCCTTTTCTATCGTGAACTTCCAGCTGTCGGCGGTAAGACCGGAAACCGCCTTATAGTTGCTGCCTTCGGCAGCGTCTATCTTAAATGTATACGTTCCTGCACTGAAAGGCTCTGCTTCCTTGCCGCTCTCACCGTAATACTTTACGGTGATTTCGCCCGCGCCCGTAATGCCGGGCTTAGCCGTAACCGTGACTGCCTTTTCGGTGTTGCTGAACACCATATCCGCAGGGAGTGCAACGTTAAAGTCAGCCACCGTCAGCGCCTTCTTGCCGACTGTTACAATAAAGTCCTCAGAGTAATCATCAGGGAAATAATCAGACCCCTTATAAATGAGCCTGTATGTTATATCGCCCACAGCGTCCGCCGTATCTTCAAACCTGTTGTCTACAACGATAATTGTTTTGCCGCCGACCTCTGCATTTAACGTTCCCGTGGTATCCTCAGCGGAAACATCGTCGCCATAATAGTCATTCCTGAAAAGTATCAGCGCCTTTGTTGTGAACTCAATGTCGTCACCATAAACAGGAGCTTCATCGCCGGAACGGTTCAGCTCAAGCTTTGCGGTGTACTTAACGGACGGTACATAGGTGCTTCCCTTGAACGAGGGATAATATGCAACTCCGTTCGCAGTATCGTTGGGCAGCTTCTCCCAGATGTCGTCGGTAAAGTTCATCTTTGCAAGCGCGCCGTAAGACGTCATTTCAAGGGTTGTAAGCTCCTTCGCCGCTTTATCCTCAGGGGATATGCTTAATTCCTTATTGTAGTAACAATTCTTAGAAGAATTGCCCACGCTAATCATTCCAGTGATATCACTGTCAACATTTCCGACAAAATAACAGGATTCCAGGCTGTCGCTTAAATTTGTTACGCTGATACCGCTTGCGTAATCACTCGCTTTTACATCTGCCAGAGCAAAGCAATTGCTTATTGTTCCCTGATTATCGTAGCATATGCCGCCGGCGTGAGCCCCGGTAGTGTGAACTTTTCCCTCAAATGAGCAGCCGTATATAGTGCCGTGATTATCTTCACAGATACTGCCAATGTCTCTATCACTTTCAATGTTGCCCTTGACCGCAAGGTTAATGATAGTACCCCTGTTTGTGCCAAACAGTCCACAGTTGCTGTCATCTGTCATGGTTACAGTATGACCGTTGCCGCTGAACATGCCGCTGAACGTACCCGTACTCAGGCTCGTCGGAATTAAATCACTAGGCGCCAGTGAACAAGCAAGGGTTATATCGTCGCCGAGAACGAAATTTTCAGACCACTTCACGTCCCACTGCCAATAGGTACGAAAAACATCTTCTGAACTGATAAGGGTGTAGGGCTGCCAGTCGTCGCTGCCGCCTGCAAAGGCGAAGTTAAAGACGTCTCTGCTGACGCCTACGGATTCGCCGAAGCACTTAAGGCTCATATAATAGCAGGTTTTTGTGCCGAATTTGCCGTCTTTTGCGTCGGGTGTAACAACAACTCCCTTTGCTGCATTCCAGATATCGAGGTCGAAGCTGCCGCTATTATCGCCGCAAAGGAACTCGGTATTGTAGGAGAAATTATCGTCTCTTTTGGCTATGGCACCCCCGCTATTGATAAGGTTTATCGACCCGCTGACATCCATGTCAAACCGGCAATGGCTCAATTCTGAGCTGCCGCCATAGGAAACTCCGATGCCATATCCGCAGATACCGCCGACAATTGCAGAGCCTGTGAAACCGCTGACCTTGCCAACGCTTACGCAGTACACGACTACAGGGTCGTTACCAAACATTTCTCCGCAAATGCCGCCTATACAATCCTTACCGCTTACATCAGCCGAGTTAAAGCAGTTGGATATTGTGGCATAGTTTGTGCCGCATATACCGCCAACCTTGCCTTTACGCTGCGTGGTCGCCGATTGCTTTACTTCACCATCAAAGGAGCAGCTATAGATCGTGCCTTCATTCTTTGCGCAGATACCGCCGATATACTCCTCGCCGGTAACTTCGCCGCTTACAGCGAGGTTCATTATCAGACCCTTGTTTGTACCGAACAGGCCGACTAAATCATCATCATAATTCACTCTGATATTACTGATGGTATGCCCGTTGCCGCTGAACTTTCCCGTAAAGGAAGTGCCGCTCTTATATGCTATGGGACGATAATTGTTGCCGCCAAAATCGATATTTCCGGCAAGAACGGAGTTTCCGGAAAGATCATCGTCAATTTTCCTGAAATCTTCAACCGTTTCAATATACTTAAACTCCTGCCAGTCCGGGGTGGAGTCAGTGCTGAAATTATAGACTTCGACTTCTCTTGCAGCAGCAGAACCAACGCCGTTAAGGCTCGGATATGTATAGGATTTTGCCGCGAATCTGTCGGCTGCGTCTTTATCGGCTATACCTCCAATGCTGCCCACGTTCCAGACGCTGCCATCGAAGC
>QWCY01004782.1_pt1 | contig 15542 bp, 11 predicted proteins | sample 1972631 | NCBI WGS metagenome assembly QWCY01 (sample SAMN09866696, study PRJNA288562) | Human gut metagenome isolate pre1_stool, whole genome shotgun sequencing... | isolation source: gut | host: Homo sapiens | place: USA: California
CTCCACGCCGTTGCGCACGCCTGCAAAGATGATGGCGAGGGTGAAGATGGTAAAGATGACAAAGCATATCTCCGCCGAAGCGCCGCTGGAAATGAAGGCGGAGAAGTAGCCGTCCGCCGCCAGCTCACTGCCGTGGCCGCTGACGTAGTCGGCCAGATACCGGATGACCCAGCCGCCGATGACCGAGTAATAAGGCACGATGAGGATGGGGATGATGGCATTGATCCAGCCGCCGAAGGAGCGCTTGCCCTTGCGGACGGCGGCAAACGCGCCCACCGGGCTTTTCCTGGTCATCCGGCCCAGCGCCGTCTCGGCAACGATCATGGTGTAGCCGAAGGTGAAGGCGAGGATGATGTAGATGAGCAGGAAAATGCCGCCACCGTACTTGGCCGCAAGATAGGGGAAGCGCCAGATATTGCCGAGGCCCACCGACGCGCCTGCTGCGGAGAGAACGAAGCCGATCTTGCCCGAAAAGGCGCTCCGCTTGTGCTGTTTTTGATTCATTGGATTTTCCTCTTTTCACAAATTCAATACCCCCAGTGTATCACAGCCGGGGAGGGGATTCAACCGATTTTTCGATAAGAAGCAGAAGCTCCTGTGCTCAGAGGGAGCAGCGTCAATCCACCACCGGCACATCCAGCCCGAATTCCAGCGGGCGGAAGCGGGGGCAGACATTCTCCGTGATGCAGATGACCGACGCGGCCAGGCGGCTGCCGATCTCACAGGACTGGGCCAGATTCTTGCCGTAGGTCAGGCCGATGACCGTACCGGCAGGGGCAGACGTTTTCAGTGATGCAGATGACCGAGGCGGCGAGGCGGCTGCCGATCTCGCAGGACTGGGCCAGATTCTTGCCGTAGGTCAGGCCGATGACCGTCCCCGCAAAGAAGGCGTCGCCTGCGCCGGTGGTGTCGATGACGTCCACCTTCTTGGCGGGCACGACGCCGCAGGCCCCGTCGTGCTGGGCGTAGACGGCCCCCAAGCCGCCCATCGTCACCACCATGCTGGTCATATTGGCGCTGTGGACGTTCCGGGCCAGCACCTGAGCCATCTGGGTGGGGGAGAGGTGGCCGTAGTCGTCCGAGAAGAGTAGCCCGGCCTCCTGCTGGTTGCAGACGAAGCAGTCGATCTGCTGCAGATAGTCGCGGCGCTCCATGGCGATGCTCATGTTGGAGACGGCGGCAAAGACCTTCTTTTTGTACTTCTTGGCGTAGTGGAGCACCTGCTTGACGGTCTCTTTCTCGAGGTCCAGCTCGATGGCGATGCTGTCGCAGTCCCGGAAGATCTCGTCGCCCTTCTCTTCCAGCAGGGCGGTCAGAGGGGTGGTGTCGGGCCGTTTGGAGATGGCCGCGTGGACGTCGCCGTCGTTGTCGAAGATGGCCAGCCATGTGCCCATGCCGTCGGGGACTTTCTGGATGTATCGGGTGTTGACCTTGTGGTTGTCCAGCTTGTCGATGACGTCCTGCCCCATGCCGCTGTCATCCACAAGGCTCACGAAGGTGGGGCGCAGCTCCACGTTGGCAATGTCCTCTGCCACGTTCCGGCTTACGCCGCCGTGCACCTGCTCCATCCGCCCGGCGTTCCGTCCGCCGGGGATGTAGGTGGAGAGAGGATAGCCCTTGATGTCCACAAAAACTGCGCCGATGACTACGATTCCCATAGTTTTGATTCCTTTCCGAAGTATAGCAGTTTGCGTTTTTAATGCATAAGCAACATCCGCAAACTGCATATCGCAAATATGCTATTTTGATAGGCACTATTTTTGAAAATTGCGATAAACGCTCTTCGGGTCTTATTATACTGTATTTTACAGGGAGAATCCATCTTTTTACCATTTCTTTGTCCGAAAAGCAGAAAATCGACCGCCCCGGCGGGATTCGAGCCAAAAAGCTGTTGACAAAACCGCCGCCCTTTGCTACAATAAACAGGTAAACGCAGGGTTAGCTCATCCGGTAGAGCGACTGCTTCCCAAGCAGTAGGCGGCGGGTTCGAGTCCCGTATCCTGCTCCACAAAAAGAGCGCTGATTAGAGCGCTGATTCGTCAAGAATTGGCGCTCTTATCATTTCGGCGAAAGAAAACGGAGAGGGACGCCATGATCTTTGTACCCCTTTTGCACTATTTCAAGTGCAAGAACCAATACAGCGGCAACGAGGACGGGATGCGCTACCTGCTCTCGCCCGGCAAGCGCAGCGTGCCCGACCCGGACGGCGGAGAGGGCGCACAGAAGGAGGAGGCCGTCCTCACGGTGGACATCTGGCCCGACCCGTGGGCGCTGGACCGCACCGACCCGGCCCTGCGGCGGCAGAAGGTCTTTCCCCTGACGGAGGAGGGCAGGGCGGAGGCGGCGGAGTACCTGTCCGCCACCTACAGCGCCGACACTGCGTACTGGAAGCAGCGGCCCTCCATTCTGGACTCGGAGCCGTGGTCGCCGCCGAAGGATGAGGAAGCAGAAAGCGAAGGAGACAAATGATCTACCGCATCAAGGAACTCAAGGGCGACACCATCCCGGTGCCGCAGCTCATCTTTTCCAAACTGGGCATCGCCGAGGAGTATAACGTCCGGGTGGCGCTGTATGTGCTGGCCACCGGCATCACCGACCCGGACAAGCTCTGCGCAGACCTGAAGCTGCGCAGCCGCATCTCTGCCGAGAGCGCCCTCTCCTTCTGGGCCGGCGCGGGGCTGCTGGAGCGCTACGACGAGAACGCCGCCCCGGGCGCAGAGCCTTCGGCCCCCGCCCCCATGACGTGGGCGGAGATCGCCGCCGCAAGCCGCACCGACCCCATGATCTCCAGCCTCATCGACTGCGCCCAGACGGGCTTTGCCCGCCCGCTGACCCACAGCGAAATGGAAAAGCTGGTCAACCTCTATGTGCAGGAGGGCTATGCCCCCGAGACGGTCATGCTCTGCGTGGCCTATGTGGCCAGCCGGGGCAAGCGGACCATGGCCGCCGTCCTCCACGAGCTGAAGGTCTGGCGGGCCGAGGGAGTGGAGACCGGCGAACAGGCCGACGCCCACCTCAAGCTGCTGGCCCTCCGCCAGACCCGGGAGCAGTACGTCGCCTCTCTGCTGGGCATCCCGGACAGCGAGCTTACCCTCGGCGGGCGGAAGGCCATCGCCCGGTGGTATGAGGTGTACGGCTACGATGACGCCATGGTGCAGGAGGCAGCGGTGCAGGCCGGGCCGAAGCGGGACCTGTGGTACTGGAACAGCATCCTCAAGACATGGAACGCCAAGGGCCTGCGGAACATCCACGATGTGCGCAGCCCGGTGGCGTCCATCGGTGCCAGCCGGAACATCCGGGTGGACCGCGAAGCCCCCAGCGGCAACGACTTCCTCAAGAACGCCGCCCGCCGCCGCTCCCTCAAGAAAAAGCCCGAGTGACACCCGGCATAAGGAGACACTATGCGTACCAAGAACGAACTGTATCAGGAGGCCCTGCGCACCGTCGCCCGGCGGCGTCAGACGGCCCGGGCGCGGGCAGAGGATGCCCGCGCAGAGGCCGAAGCAGCCCTGCCCGGGCTGCGCCACGCCGAGGAAGAGGTGCGGGTGCGGGGCATCCGCTGCGCACTGGCCGGTGCGGCGGGCAGGGACCGCACCGAGGCCGCCGCCGCCCTTGCGGACGCCCGCAGGAAGCTCTCGGAGCTGCTGGCGTCCAGCGGCCGCCCGGCTGACGCGCTGGAACCTCGCTTCACCTGCAAGCTCTGCGAGGATACCGGCGTGGTGAAGGGGCGCACCTGTGAATGCGTCCACAAGGTGATGCAGCAGCTCCGCCGGGAGGAGATCGAGGCCCTGTCCAGCCTCTCCATTTCCAGCTTCGACACCATGGAGCTGCGCTATTACCCCGACGAGAAGGACGCCGATGTCGGCGAGTCGGCGCGCAGGTACATGGCCGGACAGCTGGCCGAGCTGAAGGGCTACGCCGACGAATTTGACCGCACCAGCCCCAGTCTGGTGCTTCTGGGCAACGCCGGTCTGGGCAAGACCCACGCCGCGCTGGCCATCGCCGGAGAGGTGCTGGAAAAGGGCTTCGATGTCATCTATGTGTCCAGCCCCGATTTCTTCTCGAAGCTGGAAGCCCTGCACTTCGGGCAAGACCCCGCCGGGGAGGAGGAGATGCTCCTGCGCACCGCCGCCGGGGCCGACCTGCTCATCCTCGACGACCTCGGCTCGGAGTTCAACTCCAGCTTCCTCATCAGCACCCTCTACAGCCTGCTGAACAACCGTCTGGGCGCAAAGCTGCCCACCATCGTCACCACCAACATCACCGACAGCACGCTGCTGGAACGCCTCTATACGGAAAAGATCTCCAGCCGCCTCGCTTCCTTCCTGCCCTGCCTCTTTGTCGGAAAGGACATCCGGGCACAGAAGGCGGCGGAATCCTGAATCACATATCCGGAACACACCGGAGAAGCAGCTGAGCTTTTGTCAGCTGCTTCTTTTTTTTTGCGCAGGCCGCTCCTGCACTTTACCCATTTTTGGGGAGTGTTGGAATAAAAAGAAAACGAAAGGCCGCAAAGGGGCTGCTGTTTGTCGATGTTTTTGAAAAAATGTTAAAATTCCTTGAAACCCCGGCGTTATAATGATAAAATATTCTTGTATTTTCATTTTGCTGTGGACGTGCCTTTCCAATGGCGTTGTGGTATTGGGGGCGTAAAACAGGATGCACACAAAGAGAGACTGCGGCGTCCTTTCCGTGAGTCGTGATGGAACAGACAAGAAGACCGAAGCAGCCTGCCGGGCGACGGCAGGCTGTCGTCGGGTCATGAGGTGAATCGTTTGATGAAGAAGAAAACACTGCGCAGCCTTTTTTCCCTGCTTATGGCACTGGTGCTGGGGGTATCCCTGCTGACCGGATGCAGCGGAAAGGCGGCAGAACGGGCGGAGATGAAGGAAGACGCTGAGACCATTCAGGTGTATCTGTGGACGAATAGCCTGTACGAGACCTATGCCCCCTATGTCCAGGCGCAGCTGCCGGACGTGAATATCGAGTTCATCGTGGGCAACAACGATCTGGACTTTTACAAATTCTTGCAGGAGAACGGCGGCCTGCCGGACATCATCACCAGCTGCCGCTTCTCGCTGCACGATGCAGCTCCCCTGAAGGACAGCCTGATGAACCTTGCTACCACCAACGAGGCGGGCGCGGTCTACAACGCCTACCTCAACAGCTTCAAAAATGAGGACGGCAGCGTGAACTGGCTGCCGGTGTGCGCCGACGCCCACGGATTCGTGGTCAACCGCAGCCTGTTCGAGCAGTACGACATCCCACTGCCTACCGATTACGACAGCTTTGTGGCGGCCTGTCAGGCCTTCGAGAAGGTAGGCATCCGCGGCTTTACCGCCGATTATGCCTACGACTACACCTGCATGGAGACGCTGCAGGGGCTTTCGGCTACCGAGCTTACCACTACGGAGGGGCGCAAGTGGCGCACCGCCTACAGCGACCCCGCCAACAGCGAGCGGGTGGGTCTGGACGACACTGTCTGGCCGGGGGCATTCGAGCGGATGGCCCAGTTCATTCAAGATACCCACCTCACGGCGGACGACCTTGGGCTGACTTACGATGACGTGATGAACCTGTTCCGGAACGGGGAAGTGGCCATGTACTTTGGCAGCTCCGCCGGCGTGAAGATGTTTCAGGAGGAGGGCATTGATACGACCTTCCTGCCCTTCTTCGGCCAGAACGGCGAAAAGTGGATCATGACCACCCCCTATTTCCAGATCGCCCTGAACCGTGATTTGGAGAAGGACAGCGCACGCCGCGAAAAGGCCATGAAGGTGCTGAACGTCATGCTCTCCGAGGGGGGACAGAACCACGTCATCTCCGACGGACAGGATCTGCTGAGCTACAGCCAGAACGTCAGCCTCCGCCTGACCGAATACATGAAGGACATCCGCCCGGTGGTGGAAGAGAACCATATGTACATCCGCATCGCCTCCAACGATTTCTTCTCCATCTCCAAGGATGTGGTCTCCCGGATGATCGCGGGCAAGCTTACGGCAAAGCAGGCGTATCAGGACTTCAACGCCCAGCTCCTCACGGAAAAGACCACCACGGACGAGACGGTGCTGACCTCTGGGAAGAGCTATTCCAATGTCTTCCACAAAAACGGCGGCAGCGCTTCCTTCTCCGTCATGGCGAACACGCTGCGCGGCGTGTATGGCACGGATGTGCTCATCGCCGCAGCAAACAGCTTTACCGGCAGTGTGCTGCGGGCGGATTATACCAAGAAGATGGCCGTCTCCATGATCATGCCGAACGGCCTGATGGCCTACCAGCGCACCATGACCGGCGCAGAGCTGAAGGAGACCCTCCGCGCCTTTGTGGAGGGCTGTGAGGGCGGCTTTGTGCCCTTCAACCGCGGCTCTCTGCCGGTGGCCAGCGGCATCACCATGGAGGTAAAAGAGGCAGGCGGCAGCTATACCCTGACCGGCATCACCCGGAACGGCCAGCCGCTCCGGGAGGATGACACCCTCACCGTGACCTGTCTGGCCACGACAAAGCAGATGACCGCGGTGTTTGCAGACGAAGGCCGCGCCGTCACGGACGAAGGTACGTGGGTAAAGGACGCATGGCGCGATTACGTTTCCGGCGGCGGCGCAGCGCTTGCAGAGCCGGAAAACTACATGACACTGAGGTGAGCGGAATGGCAGACGAAATGCACGAACCCAAACGAAAAGGCCGCTCCCGGCGGAAATGGCTCCCTGCCGCCGCCGTCGCCCTCCTGCTGCTGGGGCTGCTGGTCGGCGTCAGCTGCCAGTACATCTCGTATGTGTCGCAGACGGTCTATCAGGAGAGCACGTCGCATCTGGAAGAGGTCCTGCATAAATCCAACAATATGCTGAAGGAGCTGGTGCGCAAGAACCTGACCTATCTGCATCTATACAACGGCTTTCTGAAAAATACCTCAGACGAAGGCGAAATTCAGGCGTATGTCGAGAAGGCAAAGCAGGACACCGGATTTGCCGACTTTTACTTTCTTTCCTACGACGGAAACTATATGACCGTGTCTGGCGAAACGGGCTACCTCGGCTTGCAGACCAATCTGGACGAAAAGCTCTCCGACGGCGAGGATATCGTCATGAATGCGGTACTGCCCGGCAAACCCCAGATGCTCGTGTTCATCTGTCCCAAAATACAGGGCAGCTACCGGAACTTCGACTACGATGCCATCGCCATCGCGTACTATAACGATGCTGTGCTGAAAGCGCTGGACAATTCTGCTTTTCAGGGGAGCGCCAGCAACTATGTGGTCTACTCGGACGGGCGGGTGGTCATCGACAATTCTGCAAACGCCACAGAATCGGTCTACAACTTTATCGCGGTGCTGCGCGACCACTCCGACCTTTCGGAGGAGCAGATCCTTGCCCTCTCGGATGCGTTTGAGCAGGGCAGCAGCGGAAACATGAAGGTAAAGCTGGGTGACACCAGTTATTATCTGGTCTACGAGGGCACAGCCGTCCAGAGCTGGACGATGCTGGGCCTTGTCCCGGTCAAGGTCGTCAATGCCAATCTGGACAAGCTCTGGTTCCGGACGGTGCAGATCGTGACAGGCATCGCCCTCTGCCTTGCAGCGACGGTCATCCTGCTTCTCCTGCGCAAAAACCACGATACGCTGCGCCGGAAGAACACCGAGATCCTGTACCGGGACGAGCTGTTCCAGAAGCTCTCGCTGAACGTGGACGACGTCTTCCTGATGCTGGACACAAAGACCTCCAAAGTGGATTACGTCAGCCCGAACATTGAGCGTCTGCTGGGCGTGTCGGAAGGGGAAGTCCGGCAGAATATCCATGTTCTGGATAAGCTGCGCACGAAAAACGACAAAGTCTGTCTGGATGGGCTTCGCAGCGGGGGACAGCGCGAATGGGATTTTGAGTATCTGCATCAGCAGACCGGGGAGCAGCGCTGGTTCCACATCATCGCCATGGGCAGCGAGGTGGAGGGCAGAGCCAAATACATCCTCGTCATGTCTGACCGCACAGCCGACAAGCAGGTGAATCAGGCGCTTTCAGATGCAGTGGCTGCCGCCGAGACCGCCAATCGCGCCAAGAGCACCTTCCTTTCCAATATGTCCCACGACATCCGCACCCCCATGAACGCCATCATCGGCTTTACCACGCTGGCGGTCAGCAACATTGACGACAAGGAGCGGGTGAAGGATTATCTCACCAAGACCCTTGCCTCCAGCAAGCACCTGCTCTCCCTCATCAACGACGTGCTGGACATGAGCCGCATCGAAAGCGGAAAGCTCCATCTGGAAGAGGTGGAGGTCAACCTGTCCGATGTGCTGCACGACCTGAAAACCATCGTCAGCGGGCAGATCTACGCCAAGCAGCTGGAACTCTACATGGATGCCATGGATGTGACCGACGAGGATGTCTATTGCGACAAGACCCGGCTGAATCAGGTCCTGCTGAACCTGCTGTCCAACGCCATCAAGTTTACCCCGGCGGGCGGCACGGTCTCGGTACGCGTCCGGCAGCTTGCCGGAAAGGTGCGCGGCTGCGGGCAGTACGAGTTTCGCATCAAGGACAACGGCATCGGCATGAGTCCGGAGTTTGCCCAGAAGATCTTCGAGCCGTTTGAGCGGGAGCGCACCTCCACAGTAAGCAGGATACAGGGCACCGGACTTGGCATGGCCATCACCAAAAACATCGTGGATATGATGGGCGGCACCATCGAAGTCCAGACGGAGCAGGGCAAGGGCACCGAGTTTATCATCCGTGTGCCGCTGCGCCCGCAGGCGGAGCACCGTCCGGTGGAAAAGATCACCGAGCTGGAAGGCCTGAAGGCACTGGTGGTGGACGACGACTTCAACACCTGCGACAGCGTGACGAAGATGCTGGTCAAGGTGGGGATGCGCGCGGAGTGGACGCTCTCCGGCAAAGAGGCAGTGCTGCGCGCACGGCAGTCCATCGAGATGAGCGACGCTTACCATGCCTATATCATCGACTGGCGGCTGCCGGACATGAACGGCATCGAAGTCACCCGCCAGATCCGCAGCCTGAACGACGATACGCCTATCATCATCCTGACCGCCTACGACTGGTCGGACATCGAGGTGGAGGCAAAGGCGGCCGGTGTGACCGCCTTCTGCTCCAAGCCCATGTTCATGTCCGACCTGCGGGAGACCCTGATGAGCGCCCTCGGCCAGAAGCAGACGGATGCAGAGCAGGAACTCCTGCCCGAAGAGAATGCGGATTTCAAGGACAAGCACATCCTGCTGGTGGAGGACAATGAGCTGAACCGTGAGATCGCGCAGGAGATCCTGCGGGAGTACGGCTTCCGGGTCGATACAGCTGAAAACGGCGCAGTGGCGGTGGAAAAGGTCAGCGCCGCTGTGCCGGGCAGCTATGATCTGATCCTAATGGACGTGCAGATGCCGGTGATGGATGGCTATACCGCAACCCGGACGATCCGCGCACTGGATGACCCGGCTCGGGCAAAGCTCCCGATCCTCGCCATGACGGCCAATGCGTTTGACGAGGACCGCCGCAACGCATTGGAGAGCGGCATGAACGGCTTTTTGTCCAAGCCCATTGTGATCGGCGACCTTGTGCAGGAGCTGCATAAGATTTTGTGAGCCTGTCCAGCCTTCATGTGGACGAAGAACCCGGCGACCGTGCCTCCGACTGCGGCGGCATCATGGAGCCGGTGGCCGTCTGGGTACGCAAAGGCGGCGATGGACGGATGTGGTAAGCCGCAGCCAAAAACGAAAAGGCCGCTGTGTCGGAGAATCGCTCTGCGACACAGCGGCTTTTTTGCAACTTATGGGGATGATTCGGATTATATCCCCTGTACAATAAAATTGACGAGAAACAGTTGGATTTTTCTGGCTGTTTTTTTTTATTGCACAAATCGGCAAAAACAGCGCCGACGGCTACGCACCCAACAAAGATGAAAATGCCCAAAGAGCTATCAAATATCACGTTCGTTTTAGGACAGACGGCTGAAAAACAGCATGATCCTTGATTATTTCTATGGGGGATTCCATCAAGGTTGCAGAAGCGAGGTTGACGGAAATCGCCGTGCTAAAAACCCACATCATCAACTATGCCAAGACCCGTGAGGTGTACACTGCTTATCAGAAAACTGGGTACAACAAAGCCTTTCTGGAGGCTCACCGGGAGGAGAACACTCTGCACAAGGCGGCAAAAGCTGCCTTTGACGAAGCCGGACTGCAAAAATTGCCGAAGGTCAAGGTGTTGGATGCGGAGTTCGCAGAGGAAAAGGACACCACCGAGAAAACTCAGACCCGATAAGCGAATACCGCCGAGGACTCTTCCCGTTTTGGGGAGATGTCCTCGGTGTTTTTTTGTGTGTATAGCGAAAATCTATGACTGGATTTTCGTCAAGCACGAATTATCGCTGTATTCTTGCTAATATGAGGTGCAGAAGATCGTGCAGTAATTGCGTACGCAAAAGTACTTCATGATGCAAAGAATACGCGGCTGCGTAATGGCAAGGAATATATTTATAGTAGTTTGCGTTTTTGATGCTCAGGCAACATCCGCAAACTGCATATCGCAAATATGCTGTTTTGATAGGCACTATTTTTGAAAATTACGATAACAAAAAAGTATCCTTCACATGGAAAATGAAAGACCGCGGCAAAAATCGAGCGTTATTCCATCATATTCGGCGCTTTCACACCCCTCATAGACACCTGATGGGAGAGTATCCGGTTCATCTCCCTGCGCTTTCGGGTCAGGTCAGAATGCACATAGCGCTGCAAAGTGATATTGGCGTTGGCGTGTCCGAGCAGTTCACTAAGGGTCTTTACATCGCACCCCGCCTGCAGGCAAGTCGTTGCAAAGGTGTGACGCAGCGCGTGTGGGCATACTTGCCGGACAGTTGCCTGTTTCAGATATACCTTGATGCTCTTCCGATAACAGCGGGGTTCTGTGGGTTTGGATTCATTACTAGATAGAAGCCATGTGGAATTACTAGCGTTTCCGCGTAGCTTTTTCAGCATAATAAGCAGCTGCTTCGGGATTGGAATTTCCCGGCGGGAGGTGCGGGTTTTGGGCGTTTGGATGACCACCTTTGTGTGACCGTTTCCGCAGGAAATTCGACAGACCGTCCGGTCGATTATCAGTGTACCGAGTTTCAGGTCAAAATCACCCCATTGTAGGCCGCAGATTTCACCAATGCGGAGTCCTAATTCCAGCCCTAGCAGTAAGCCGATTTTGCGGGGTGTGGGGCTCTCCTGTACATATTGATAAAGCCGCTGCTGCTCCGCCGGGGAGAGAAGCGCAGAAATTTTGTCGATGGCTTTTGGCAGCGCTACTTCTAACTCCATCGGGCGGATCAGGCGCAAATGTGCGGCATATTTACAGATACGACGTAGCATTGAGAGGCATTCCCGGGCAGAGGAACTTCCCAACGGTTTGTGTGCGGCATCTGCGGGCGCGATGATCTGCTGCATGGCCTGTTCCAGAAAGCTTTCCTCAAGGGATGCAACGAGCACTTCGCTCAAAACCGGAAGAAGATACTTGTGCAGTGTGTACGAATAATGCGCATAGGTGGATTCCTTTATACTGTTCCGCAAGGAGTGCAGCCACACCTCAGCCAGCGCTTCAAAGGTCAGGTCGGTTCTTTTCAGGTTATAGAAACCTGCCTCCGCTTTTTTCTGGATCAGCACCCGTTTGACCTCCGCATAGGCCGTACCATAAATATAGCCCCACTGGATTTTTCCTTCCGGCGTGCGTGCCTTGATGTATCGGCCTTCCCACCGGCCATCCTTGCGTTTATGTATGTTTTCGCCCCGTCGTGCCATTTCTGTTTCCTCCTGCAGCTTGGACACCCACCTGACCACTTATTTTGTCTACCTTCGTTTTCAACTAGATTTTTCATGAAGAACTGAGCAATTTGCAAAAAGTTTCGGCTTCTGCGAAGTTTTTTCTAAGGCTGGGTGGGATCATTTGTATGGGTTTCTATTGAATTCCAGATATGACCATGATAAAATAATAGGAGAATGCAGACAATATTATTTAAAACTGGTATCCTCCATTTTCCATGTGAAGGATACCCCTTTATTGCGGAAAGGGGTGAACAGGGTGGCATTGCGGCTGTTTGAGCACAACGAAAAAGCGTACAAATCGGCGGTTCAGATGATGGAGCAGTTTGGCAAGGCTGCTATTGTTCACCCGACCGGCACCGGAAAGAGCTACATCGCATTTAAACTGATCGAGGACAACCCGGACAAGGTCGTGATCTGGCTTTCACCCAGTGAATATATCTTCAAGACCCAGCTGGAAAGTCTGAAAAGGAACGACCCGGATTTTCCGTTGGCAAATGTTCATTTTTATACCTACGCCAAACTGATGTGCTGTACGCAGGCACAGCTGGACGAAATCGCGGCGCAGAAGCCTGCCTATATTATACTCGATGAATTCCACCGTGCCGGTGCGGAATGCTGGGGCGAGAGTACGGTGGCTTTATTAAAGTTATGCCCGGACGCAAAATTGCTGGGGCTGACAGCGACAAACATTCGGTATCTGGATAATAACCGCGACATGGCAGAAGAACTTTTTGACAGCCGTGTTGCGAGCGACATGACCCTTGGCGAAGCAGTCGTCAGGGGTATTTTGCCTACTCCGAAATATGTGACCACCGTTTATCAGTACCAGAAAGCCCTTGCAAAGTATCAGGCGAGGGTGGATAACCTGCGGACACCGGGCATTCAGGACGCGAATCAGAAATATCTGGACGCACTGCGCCGGGCACTGGAACAGGCGGACGGTCTGGACAGGGTCTTTGCCCATCATATCACGAACAAGAGCGGCAAATACATCGTGTTCTGCGCCAACAAGGAGCACATGGATGAGATGGTGTCCCATGTGCCGGAGTGGTTCGCGGGGGTCAACCCGGACGTGATGGTGTACGAAGCCTATTCGGATGACCCGAACACCGACAAGGCCTTTGCGGACTTTAAGACGGACACCAGTGACCGGCTGAAGCTGCTGTTCTGCATCGATATGCTCAACGAGGGTGTCCATGTGGAGGGCATTTCCGGGGTCATCCTGTTCCGGCCTACCATCTCCCCTATTATCTATAAGCAGCAGATCGGACGCGCCCTGACCGCCGGAGACACCGCAGCTCCGCTGATCCTCGACGTGGTCAACAATTTTGAGGGTCTGACGAGTATTTCCGGCCTGCAAAGCGAGATGCAGGAGGCCGTTCATCGGCTCTATGCCAACGGTGAGGGTGATAAGATCGTGACCGAGCGGTTCGAGGTCATCGAGCAAGTGCATGACTGCCGGGTGCTGTTCGAACAGCTGCAGGCGAGCCTTTCTTCTAGTTGGGAGCACTATTTCTCCGAGGCGAGCATCTACTACGCAGAGCACGGCGACCTGAACGTCCCGAAACTGTATACCACGCCCGGAGGTCTGAGCCTTGGGGTGTGGCTGGTCACCCAGCGCCGGGTGCGCGAGGGACAGATCCAAGGAAATCTGACCGAGCAGCAGATCGCGCGGCTGGACAGCATCGGAATGGTCTGGGGCAACCGGAAAGAAATCGCGTGGCAACACGGCTTTGAGGTTGCAAAGAAATACCATGACACCTACGGAAACCTGATGGTGGCCGGAAAATATGTGGATCCGGACGGCTATCCCTTGGGGCAGTGGATCCTTAAGACCCGGCAGCAGAAGCTGAATGGCCGCTTGAAGGAAGAACGCATTGCACAGCTTGATGAGATCGGTATGGTGTGGAGCGTGTTTGATGCCAAGTGGGAAAAGGCGTATGCGCTGGCTGCGGCCTATTACGAAGAAAACGGCAACTTGAATATCCCACGTTCCTATGTGACAGCGGCTGGTGAACGGCTTGGATTATGGCTTGCCAGTCAGCAGTGGTCGTACCCGAAAGGAAAGCTGTCGGACGAACAGGTCGAGCGGCTCAACCGCATCGGGATGTACTGGGGCAACCGCAATGACCGCCAATGGAACGAAGGCTATCAGGAGGCCAAGCGTTATTTTGAAGCCTATGGAGATTTGAAGGTTCCAATCAATTACGTTTCACCGGGCGGATACGCCCTCGGAAAATGGATCAAGCGGCAGCGGTACACCCGCCAGAATCCAGAAAAAAGCGGTGCTGTTCTGACAGAGGAGCGCATTGATAAGCTCGACGAGATCGGAATGCGGTGGGAGAAAAACGATCCAAAACATCTGTCTGAGCAGGCAGTACAAACCGAAATAGTTGCGGCAAAAGCAGGTTGAACTGAGAAATTTATAAGTATGTGAGGAGAAAAATGGTTATGAATCCGACCGGAATTGATAAGAAAGTTGAAATCGACCGAAAAGAGAATCTGCGCAAACATCGTCTGTATTGGATTGGGCGTCGGACGCAGGATGTGATCTTGTCGTCGCTGGCACTGGTGGTGCTGTCGCCTGTCATGCTGGCTACGGCCATTGCAATTGTGGTGGATGACCCTTCTGCTGGCCCGATTTTCTCGCAGGAGCGTATTGGACGAAACGGTAAGCCGTTTAAGTTCTACAAGTTCCGCTCTATGTGCCCCAACGCAGAGGAAAAACTGGACGACCTGCTGGATCAGAACGAGATGGACGGCCCTGTGTTCAAAATCAAGGACGACCCGCGCATTACCCGTGTAGGCAAGTTCATCCGCAAGACCAGCATCGATGAGCTGCCCCAACTGTGGAACATCCTGAAGGGTGATATGAGCATCGTTGGCCCCCGCCCGGCGCTGCCCCGTGAGGTGGAGCAGTACGGCGACTACGAAAAGCAGCGCCTGTATGTGACCCCCGGCCTGAGCTGCTATTGGCAGATCGCTCCGCACCGCAATGACCTCTCTTTTGAAGAGTGGATGGATCTGGACGTGAAGTATGTCAAGGAGCGCAGCTTCTGGGTGGATTGGAAAATTATTTTTAAGACGTTTAAGGTTTGCCTGCTGGGGCATGGGGAGTAAAAAATTGGACGCGTCTTTCAAGATAATTACATAGACACAAACTGATTTTAGAGGATGCCTGCAATAAGGATTGGAGGAGTAGATATTATGAAGAATTATAAGATTGCCGTTGCAGGTACCGGGGCTAGAGATATAATACGCGGCTGTCATAATAAGGACAAGGGTACGGCAGAGAATGAAAGGCTCCGCGACCCGAAGTTCATATTTTCTTACCCGAAGAATGAACGACTGATCTTTCTGTGCAGCAGAAATGACGCACAGGAAGAAATCTCGACCATGAGGGTGGGGTGACAGCCAGCGGACAGGTGACGAGCCTATCCGCTCTTTGTGTTGGCTGAAATAAAAATTAGTAAGTTGAAACATCAGGTTGATGTGTGAATAGATGAAAAATCCTTTTCAACAGTACGGGTTGAAAAGGTCAGGAGGAGTAAAAAAGATGAGAAATTACAAAATCGCTGTTGCGGGTACAGGGGCTAGAGATATAATAGGGTCAACCAAGAAAACCTACGATAACAAAAGGGTTTTGACGGCTTGAGTTGTCCTTCAAATGTTTTATTTGTTGAAAAACTGCAAGAAGCGGAAAATCCTGAGGGTTATATGTAGGAGGCTTTTGGAAGCT
>QWCY01004106.1_pt1 | contig 15537 bp, 18 predicted proteins | sample 1972631 | NCBI WGS metagenome assembly QWCY01 (sample SAMN09866696, study PRJNA288562) | Human gut metagenome isolate pre1_stool, whole genome shotgun sequencing... | isolation source: gut | host: Homo sapiens | place: USA: California
GTGGTAGGTAGCTCCGATTATTGTAAACCGAACAAATTTTCCCCGTTCAAAGTCTACTCTCGCAAGCGACACATAAAATCATAAATTTGTCAAGTATTATTTAGTATACATAACAAATAAATTATGACAACTAAAATAACCGAACAACATTTTGTATTAAAATTTTTCAATAAATTTTATAAATATACTTGACAAGTAAAACAATTTGTAGTATATTAGAATTGTCGAAAGGATAATAGCTCAATATTGCGTTAGAGCGTATGGTTAATGTTAAAGTCATTTTATCTTTTCGATTATATGAAACATTAGTATAATAAGTATTACATATTTTGCCTTTAATATTTGGGACGCGTCATATTAAGGGATAAACAAAATAAAATGCTAGTGCAAGTCTAGTATGTTTCAATAAAAAAGGTGTCTTAGAGTAGTGATAACTACATATAAAGAACAAACGGCTAAGCTTAAATGAAAATTCTGAATTCAGCCTTAAATTATGGTTTGCAACCTAATAGCAAGAAAGAGGGAATAAAAATGGAAACAAAAAAGTATGAAGTAACAGTATTAGAAAAGAAAGGTACTTGCGACAACGCATTATTTGAGAAAATGGCAAAAAAGGGAGATTTAACAGCTATCAAATTATCTGAATTACTAGGCGTAGAAGTTAAAATTACTGGTTATGCAAAATGTAATGTAGTAACAGATGATAAAAACTTCAATATCAATTATTTTGATACAGAAGAATACGGATTAGTTTCAAGCGGTAGTGAAATCTTTACAGAAAGCGTAGTAGATTATTTCGGAGAAGTAGAAAGTGTAAGATTAGTCGAAGTAAAAACAAAAAAAGGAAAAACATATAAAGCTGTACCAGTATTAGGAAACAGCAAAAAAGAAGAAAAAACAGAACAAAAAGAAGAAGCTACAAACGATGATTTACCATTTTAATTAAATTCGTAGAAAAGAGGAATAGAATATGCCTAAAGTAAAAAAAGAACTAACTCGAGAAGAACAAGAGTTATTTAACGAATTAAAAAAATTAAGTAAAAGAGCTAATCAACGTATAGTAAGATTAGAACGCGAGTTTGGTAAAGATACTTGGGCTACAAAATATTTAAAAGAAAAGCTTGCAACCGAACCGTTGCAAGCTTGGACTATTTCTGGGCGTGTTAAAGTTAATAAATCTATGACAGTTACACAAATGAAAGCAACAATAAAAGAAACAAAAAAATTTTTAAATAGTAGTATATCAACAAAAAGAGGAGTAAAAAAAGCGAAACAAAAGGCTATTAAAACATTAAAAACTAGATTTAGTACTGATGTTTCGGATATATCATACGAGGAAGCGGAAGCGTTAACTAGATTTTTTGAAGATAAAGAAGTAAACAGTGTAACGAATTTTATACCTCGGGTCTGATGTTTTAGCGATAATAGAAGAAGCGAGAGAAAAACAAAACGATTATTCTACATTTTCAAGTCAAATGGAAAGTATAAAGCAATGGAATAAAGGAACATCTATGGAAAATGTATTAAGAAAAATTTACGCAAAATATATTTATCGAGGAAATGAAGATACAGACGAAATAGAAATGTTATATAGTAATGTATTAGAGCTTATAGCAAGTGCTACAAGTGAATATGATTTACAAGAAGTCGAAAGTATAGTAAGCAATTTATTATCCGAGGGAAAAATCAAAGAGCAAGAATATAATTATTTAATGAACGCTATAAATGATAAAAGAAAAGAGTTATAAAATATGAAATATTTTAAAGAATTTCAATATCATTTTGGGGATATAGTAGGCGAAAGAAAGCAAATAGATAATACTATATATTCGTTAGATATAGAAACATCAAGCTATTTAATTTTAAACGGAAAAGTACTACCAGCTATTAAATATTTAGATTTAACAGAGGAAGAACAAAAAGAAGCTGAATTTAGAAGTTGTATGTATATATGGATGTTTTCTATAAATGATGTAGTTTATTATGGTAGAACTTGGGAAGATTTAAAAAGTTTTTTAGTACGATTAGATTATTATAACAGTAATAAAAAAATAGTTTTTATACATAATCTTTCATTTGAATTTCAATATTTAAAAAGTATTTTTAAATTTAAAAATGTAGTAGCACGAAAAAAGCATAAGGTTATGAAATGTGAAATGGAAGATTTTAATATAGAAATACATTGTACTTATATGATGTCAAATTGTGCTTTAAAGTTATTACCAAAAATATTTATGTTACCAGTAGAAAAGAAAGTAGGCGATTTAGACTATAGATTATTAAGAACGCCAGCGACAACTTTAACAGAAAAAGAATTAGGATATTGTGAGTATGATTGTTTAGTTATATATTATTATATAAAAAGAGAATTAGAAACATATACAAGAGTAGATAAAATACCAATTACAAGTACTGGAAAAGTTAGGCGAGAATTAAAAGAGCTTGTATCTGATGACTGGGATTATAAAAGAAAAGTAAAAAAATCTATCAATATAAATCCGCACGTATATAATTTATTACAAGAGGCTTTTGCTGGGGGATATACTCACGCAAATTGGATTTATACAGATGAGATACAACGAAATATAGAAAGCTGGGATTTTACATCAAGTTATCCATATATATTAGTATCTCATCAATTCCCGTCTACTGAATTTCAAAAATGTATAATAAAAAATAAAAATCAAATGTTAAATAAATTTGCATATTTATTAGTAGTAGAATTTAAAAATATAAAATGTAAATATTACAATAATTTTATATCGCAAAGCAAATGTAGTAAAATTGTGAAAGGTGTATATGATAACGGAAGAATTATAGAAGCTGAAAGCATAACAATAACTTTAACAGATGTAGACTTTTATTTTATATTAGATACGTATAAATATGATAGTTACGAAATACAAGAAAGTTATTATAGTCGCTATGATTATTTACCAAAACAATTTATTGAATTTGTATTAGAAAAATATGTAAATAAAACAGCATATAAAAACGTAGAGGGTATGGAAGTAGAATATGCAAAAGAAAAAAATAAATTTAATTCGTTATACGGTATGAGTGTTACAAATATGATACGTGATGAAGTAATATACGATAATGAATTAGACTGGAGCGAAAGAGAATTAGAAAATACAGAAATAATAGAGAAATTGAATGAAGAAAAGAAAAAAGCATTTTTAAGTTTTGCGTATGGTGTTTGGGTTACTGCCTATGCACGTTCTAATTTATTAAAAAATGTAATAAAACTAGATGATTATGTAGTATATTGTGATACTGACAGTATGAAATTAAAAGAGGGTTATAACAAAAAAGTTATAGAAGATTATAATAAATTTGTTATAAATAAATTAAAATATGTTAGTAAATTACTAGAAATACCATACGAAAAGTTTAGCCCGAAAGACAGTAAAGGAGAAAAACATATATTAGGTGTTTTTGATAATGACGGAAAATACGACGAATTTATAACGCAAGGGGCTAAAAAATACGCGTATACAAAATGGATAGATAAAGAAAAAATAAAAGAAGATACAAACGTGCAAGAAATAAAAGGAAAAAAAGCAAAAGTATTAGAAATAACCGTAGCTGGAGTACCTAAAAGCGGAGCGTTAGGATTAAAGAATTTATCTGAATTTAAAGACAATTTCGTATTTGACTTTAAATATACAAATAAAAATTTGCTAATGTATTGCGAAAATCAAGAAAATTGTAATATAATAGATTATCAAGGAAACGAATATATAGTAAAAGATAAATCAGGGTGCTGTATAGTACCTACTACTTATGTATTAGGTAAAGCGTTAGACTATGCCGATTTAGTTTCCGACAATTCAAGTAAAAGAGCAAAATTTAAGGAGTGAAAAAATGGAAGATTTAGAATTTATAAAAAAATTTTCAAAGATAACTATATCGCGGTATTTGTGAAAAGAAAAAAATAAATAGAACTAATTTATTGACAAATAGAACAACAAAGAAAAACGCAAAAATAGTAAGGGAAGAAATAGAAAGCGAAGTAGCAAAATTATATATAAAGAACGATGATGAGGAGAAAGACAATGGCTAATAAAAAAGTTATCCATTATAATTTAGACAAAATAGACGCGATACGGTGCAAGATTTAACTTGATATACGGCGAGCGTTCCAATGGAAAGAGCTATCAAGTAAAACATAAAAAAGCCGTAGAAAAATATTTAAAAACTGGAAAAAGATTTATTTTAATGCGTAGATTACGCGAGGAAATAACATCGGAGAAAATAGAACAATATTTTCAAGATGTAGATGTAGCAAAATTAACAAACGGAAAATATAATTGTATTACATTATATAGAAAAAATTTATATTTATCTGTGTATGATAATGAAACGGGTAAAACAAAAAGATTTGAAAAAATAGGGTATGTAGTAGCGTTATCAACAGAACAGAATTACGCTGGTGCAAGTTATTTAGATGTAGAAGATATAATATTCGAAGAATTTATGAGCCGTAGTACATATCTACCTAATGAAAGTAATAAGTTAATGAATTTTTATGCAACAGTAGACAGAAAAAGACTAAAAGTTAGATTATGGCTTGTAGGTAATACAATATCGAGGGTATGTCCTTATATAAATGACTGGGGCTTGCATAGTTTAATAAGTTCACAAAAACAAGGTACAATAGTAGTAAAAGAATTACAAGACGTTGTCGAAGATAATCCGCCTATAAAAATTGCGTTAGAGTATTGTATGTCAACTGGTCAAACATCGGGAACAATAGGAACAAACGCAAAAATGATAAATACGGGAGCTTGGGAAACACGCCCGCAACCGCATTTACCAAAAAGCTATAAAGAATATAATGTATTATATCGTTTTGGATTTCAATATCAAACTTTCAAATTTTTATGTGAATATTTAGTAGATAGAAAAACGAAAAATAGCCCGATATGGTTTATACGTCCATATTATAAAAAATTTTCAAATAAAATAATTGTATTTTCTGATATAATAAAAGTATCGAGATACTGGCAAAGAGATATATATAATATATCAATTAAAAATGATAAACTTCGTAACTTGTTTATGACGTTCAAGGAAAACAAAATATTTTATTCAAGTGATATGTGCGGAACAGATTTTAAACAAGTTATAGATTTTCAAATAAGGAGATAAAAAATGAATAGTAAAATTTTATTAGTAAAAAACATACATATTGACAGACAATATACAAACGTACTTTCGTATAGTGAAGCACAAATGCTAGAACTTTGTCAAGCTAATTTAGTTGCTCAAGCTGATAATTATTCGTTTTTACGCCCAACGGGAAGTATAATGGCTGGATTTACATACGCCCAATGTTTACAAGCAAATTATATAGCTTTTCAAAATCCCGATTATAGTAATAAATGGTTTTTTGCTTGGATAGATGATGTAATATATAAAGGCGATAAAAATACAGAAATTACTTTTACTGTCGACGCTTGGTCAACTTGGTTTGACAAATGGCAAAAAAAGACTTGTTTTATAAATAGACAACATGTAAACAATGATACAATAGGATTACATACAGTACCCGAAAATTTAGATGTAGGCGAAGTAGTACAAGAAAGTATTACAGAAGATTTAGCTTACAGCAATGATTTTGGTTATTGGATAGCTGTTGCTAGTAATTGGACAATAAAAGACGGAAGCGACGGAACAGAAATACTAGAAAGTAACAAAGGTACGCAATATTCTGGTATTACTGTTTATGATAATACAGTATTTGGAACAAAATTATTTTTCTTTAATATAACATCTTTATCAAGTTTTACAGATTTAGTATTATTATTACTTCGTACAAACGCTGACGGACATATAGAAGATGTACAAAATATTTTTATATTACCCGATGTATCAATAGAACCAAGTAAATTAATATCACATACAGCAAGTGTAGGCGGACAAAATTTTAGTTTTTATACAATGGGTTATGATTTAACGCCCGAAAAATTTAATACAGAAATAGACAAAATAACTTCTTTTTCTGATTACACACCAAAAAATAATAAATGTTTTGTATATCCATATAATTATTTATTTGTTAGCAATAATCAAGGAAGCAACAATATATATAAATATGAAGATTTTAATACTGAAAAATGTATTTTTGAAAATCAATTTAGTATTGCTATTGGTGGAAGTGGTAGAATTGTACCAAAGAATTATAAAGGTATGGCGACAAATGATGACGAAGCTTTAGCACTTGGAAAATATCCAACTTGTGCTTGGAGTTCGGACGCATTTACAAATTGGCTAACACAAAATAGCGTTAATATGGCTGTTAGTTTAGGTTTAACAGCTGGGGCTATTGCGGGTACTATTGCAACTGGCGGGGCTACTGCTCCTATACTTGCTGGGGCTGTAATGAGTGTAGCGGGAAATATAGGTAATACAATAGGACAATTTTATCAAGCGTCATTACTTCCTAATATTAATGGCGGTCAAGCTAACGGCGATGTAATATGGGCTTGTAATAGAAATATGTTTAGTTTTAGACAAATGAGAGTAAAAACAGAATATTTAAAAATTATAGATGATTACTTCACACGTTTTGGATATGCTGTAAAATCTCTTGCAATGCCTAATATTACTGGGCGTACTTACTGGAATTATGTAGAAATAGGAGCAAGCGAAGAAATAGGATACGGCGAAGTACCAGCAAAATATATGGATACTATAAATAATGCTTGTAGACGTGGTGTTACAATATGGCATAATCACGCAAATGTTGGAAATTATAGTTTAAATAATACAATCGTATAAATAAAAAAGAGTGGTATACCACTCTTTTTATTAACCATTAAAAACATCAAAAGCACCAATTACAGAATCATTATTTGTTAGGATTCCAAAAGTTACTATTTTTCCTAAATAATCCATATTATTATAAGGTAATTCATACAATTTATAATTTCCAGTTCCTACTAATGATTCTCTTGCAATCTCTGTAAAGGTTCCGTCTGTAGATTGTACTCGAACTTGTAATGTTTCTCCGTTTGGAATTTTAGCTATTATTTGTAATTTTTCATTACTTAATATATATTCAATAAAATTTTTACCTGTAGAAGTAAATTCATTATTATTTTTAATAACTAGTTTGCTTATAGAATCTTTGTCAAAATTTATTATTCCTCTTTCTTGCAGACTATCTCGTTTTAAATTATTTATAAATGATTTAAAATTAGATAATACACTTTCAGATACAGAGAATTTATTAATAGATGAATTTATTTTAATGTTTCCAAATTCATTAACATTACAAATTGCGCTATAAATAGTTCTATTTATAACTTTATCTATAATTACATTAGTTCTTAAATGATTATAAAAACCAATATTATTTATAATATTTACACCTAAATTAGAATTTCCTATTGTTATGCAACCTATTCCACATGAAATTAAACAATTATCTGCACTAGAATTTATTACACTTCCTAAACTATATTTTTTATTATTAACTATAAAATATCTATATAATACATTAGATAATTGAATATCATCTACTATAAAATCACAACTTCCAGTGCAATTAATAACAGCAAAATATCTTTCAATATCATTATCTTCCTTAATGAATTGATAATCATAATTAGAAATATCACATCTGCTAGGTTCTACATTTATAGTTCCAATTTTTAATCCAGAAGCTAAATTATTGCTATTAAATTTAATACAATCACCAGTTAATTTTTCGAATCTTAAATGATTGAATACACTATCAGAAATATTTGCATTAGGTATTTCTTGATTAGTTGTGTCAAATAATAAACATGATTTATTAAAACATTCAATATTTTCAAAATTTAATACATCAAAAAATAATTCCCACGATGTATCTACACTCATCGCATAACCGTCAATATATTCAAAATTTAATAAATCACTATTAATAAAAGAACAATTTTTAATAATTAATGCTTTATTTTCTATTTCATGAGCTGAATTACAAACAAAATTTTTAACACTTTCATCATATATAAAATTACCCGATGATATAGTTATTCCAGAAATATAAGCAGAAGTAGTTGGCCTTTCATAATTTCCTATTTTTATTACATGTGTTTGATTTGATATAGCTGTAATAGTTGTTTTAGTTGGATAACCATTAAATAAACCTTTATCTCCATATATATAAAAACCTTTTGGTCTAACTATTTCTATTGGAGATGTATTATATAATCCTGCTGGAATATATAATTTAATCATAAAATCAAAATTATCTAAATATAATAAATATCTTTCTATATATGGTTTAATATCATATTTATTATTTTGTTTATCTTGTTTTCTAGCACCTAATTGTAATATATTAATTGTATTATTTTCTATTAATAATTGTGCTTTTAAACCATTATCTAGTAAATGAACAAACATATTATCAACATTTAAAGAAGAATCATCTACTATTTTATATATTGCATTTCCACCATCATTTATATTATAAAAACCTAATGTTTTTGCTGTACTTCCAACAATTAAATTATTTGATGATTTCATATCGGAAACAGAATTAAAAATTAATTGACTATTTATTCTTAAAAATTCTCCTATAATATTTTGTAATTCTCCACTTTCTGCCATTTCATTTAATTTATTATTTATTTCGTCTTGCATATCTAAATTGTCAAAATAATTATTTACATAATTTTGTAAATCAATAAACGCTTGTGATAGTATTTCCATTTCATTTCCAACTGTATTTTGACTGTTAATTATTTTATTTATTTCTTTACCTATTTTACAAAATAATTGCCATTCGGTTAAAGCGTCAAAGTCTGCCTCAATAAAAGGAAAATTTTCTAATATAAACCATTTAAATGGTGTTAGTTTATTAAAATTAAATTTATTCATTTTTTATCTCCTCTCTTTATACTAACTGATAAAAAAGACACTCTAAATCTTTAAATATCATTGTATATATTGATTTTATATTTTCTTGCATTTCTTTTAAAATTGCTATTTTGTCGGCTGGTGTTCTTGTTATTGTTTCATTATATACGTTATTGTCTGTACCTTGATTTGTTGCTTGTGATGTTCCTTGACTTGTAGAATTATCCTCGCCATTATTAGTATTTGTATCATAATTATAATTTGTAACATAACTACCGTTTCGTAAATCTTCAAGCTGATTTTGGGGTAGTTCGCTATTTCTTCTATCTGATGTATCAGTTGTGCTTGTAGAACTTTGGTTTGTCAAAGTATTACTTGTATTATTTGTATTTTGTGATGTTGTTGTATCTGTTCCAGTTCTTGTAGTTACTTCGCCGTCGTTAAATATTTCCCAATTTTCCAATGCGTCAAACATCTTATTATATAAAGGCATAATCTCATTTAATTTTACATCTAATTGAATACGAAAAGCTGTTACCGTTTCAAAACCAATTCGTCTTTGTAAAAAATGATTTAAAATCATTGTTTCAAACTTTTCTTTTGATATGTTAGATGTCAACGGATAATCAAAATTAAATATTGTTTCACGTCCAGCTTTTGCTAAATCTTTTATTTTTACTTCGGGTGCTGGCTCGTTTAAATCAACATCGGGATTTACTATGCTTTCTAATATTGTATATATTGTTGGGGGCTTATTACAATTTGGCGGTAAAAAAGGATAAAACATAAATAATCCGTTATAATATGGTATCATCTTCGCCCTCGCTTTCTACGTCGTATTCTTCTACTTCTTTTTCGGAAGTTGGTACGCCGTCATAATATTTTACTTCTATTGCTTTTTCTATTGCTTGCTTTCCATTTATTAAAATTTTACTTGCTAATTTTTCGTTTATTTCTTCTATTGCTTTTTGTCTAGGCTCAAAACGACTATAACGACTGGCTACTGTTCCGCCTTGACTTGCTAATACTTCGTCTTTTATATTACGTTCTTTTTTCTGAAAATTCATATTTGCAATACCAATTAAACGTAAAAATTCGTTCCAGTCTTTTTCTTTGTGTAAGTCTATTTTATCTGCTACAAATGGTGCTGGTGCAAGTACTAATGTTGTATCGTCCAAGTCTAAATCTTCATAGGCAATTACTGTATTTTCCATACCGTCTACATTATTTACTAAATCTTGTATTGATTTTACTTTTTCTGATTTTGTTTTCCAAAATCTAGGTGTTTTTTGCTGTGCTATATTTATATCTGTTGTTCTAGTATCTAATGCTATACGTTCTGCATATTGTAAAATATCAAGCCATAAAGGATAACGCCCATTATTATCATACATAATAACAAAATCATCTTGACTTCTAATGAATTTACTATATCCATTTTGTGATATTACTTGTATGCTTGTAGGTCTACCGTAAACGTCTAATTTTCCGATATTTTGATATGGTAATGCTAATAATCCTAAAACTTCATCAACAAAAAATGCTATACTTCCTTGTCTTAAAAGTGTTTTGTTTAAGTATGCTGTATCAATAAATTTAGGCATATTTGTAAATTCAAAAACATTTTCGGCAAGTGTTAATAATTGCCTTTTATACATTTCATAAGTTTTGAAATTAGACAACTGCGAATTTATTAATTTTCGTTTCATTTCTTTTCTCCTTTCTTATAAAAATAATAACGGCTAGATATTATATCCAGCCGTTTTAGTTTTAAAGTACTGTTATACTTGCTGTTCCAGTTTTTGTAGTATCATATACGCTTGTAGCTGTTACTTCTATTAATGTATCTTCGTTGTTATCTGTACTTGCAACGTGTCCAGCTGGGATATGTACTTTTCCTGTTAAATCAACAGTAGCTTTCTTTGCTGGGTCTGTTTCTGGGTCTTGTGTAATACTCCAAGTTACAGCCTTGTTAGCAAATCCAGTAGTTGCAACAACTGCTTGTAATTGTACATCTAATCCAGCACTTGCAGAAACTTCGCTAGGGTTAACTGTTACGCTTGTTACTGCTGGTGTATCTGTTGTAAATACTACAGCCCCTTTAAATGGTGATGTAGAAAGTACTTTCCAAGTATGCAACCAATGATTTCTTTTTAAACTTTCTGGGTTATAAAAATCTGTCATTTTTGTATCTGCGTTATTATCCATTGCGTATGAATAATCTTGGAAAAATTCATCATCAATTATTACAGCTGGTATATTTGCTAATGCTTGTAATTCTGCTTCTGTAAATGGTACATAAGCGTCGCCTAGTAATTCTTGTAGTCTTACTGTATCGTGATTTCCGAAGCCGTCAATTAAAGCACTTCTTGATTTCATTTCTGCTTCATTTCTAAAGAAAGAAGTTGCTAAAACATCTGTACTCATATCTGCTTCAAAATCTGTATTGATAATTGCTATTTGATTATCAAATGGAGTAGAAACGCGTACGCCAGCTGGGTTATAGTTTGGACTTCTAAAAGTCATTAAATTTGAAATTGATTTTAATTTTGCTACTCTTTGTCTTGGTGTTAAATTTGCGTAGTTATCTATTTTAACACTTGTTATAGTTCCGTCTATAATTCTTCTACATAACATATATTTATCTGCTATATATTTATCGTATTTATATCCTTCATATAAAGAGCCTACTATTTTTTCGATTAAATCAAATAATCCGCCTTCTGTATTGAAAGCCATTGCCATTTGTTCATCTGATGTAGTAGTCTTATAGAATTTTTGATAATTGATTTCGTGTAAATAATTATAAATGTTTGGTACAACGTTTTCCAAGAAATGGTCTACATCGTTTGCATATTCGTTATAATCATATACGTTTGCTATATCTACGATTAATTCTCTAACTGTTTGCCCATAAGGTAAAGTACCTCTATTTGCAAAAACTTCCCAAGGATTTTCCCAATAATTTCTATCAATTACAGTTAATCCAATTAAATTTATTGTATTTATGAAAGCATTTTTATATCTTTCATTTGACATTATTATTTTACCAATAGGAGCTATGCTCTCGCCTTGTACTGGTAAATCAATATTACTTGCTAGCTCTGGTGTTGTATTTATAATAAATGATAAAAGCTCGCTATCATTGTTTACTTTTAAAACTTTATTTAAAGCCATTTTTATTTCCTACCTTTCTTAATTATATTTCTTTTATGTCGATTACTTCTTTTTCTTCTAATTCTTCGTCGACTTCTTCTTTTTTATCTTCGGCGTCTTTTTTGTCATCGCCTTTTAAAAATCTTTGTTTGTATTTTTCTTGTAAGTCATCAAGTTTTGCTTGTAATTCATCTATTTTAGCTGTATCTACTTCGCCTACTTCCATACTATCTTCTATATCTTCTAATAGTTGTATTGCGATGTCGTTATCTGTTACAAGCTCATTTACTTTTGCTTTTAAATCTTCTTTACTAAGCTTCATCTTGATTTTCCTCCTTTCCATTTTTACTTTTCTTTGTTCTTGTGTTTTTTGTTTCCATTGTTGTGCATAATCTTTCCATTACAACAGTGTTATTGTTTATCGCGTCTTTGATTTCGTCTTTGTATGCTAACATTATTGTTGTGTGTTGTTCATTTAGTTTTGCTGTTTCTTGTGAGTTCTTATCTGTTATATACTTTACATACCAAGCCATACCAAGACAAGCAACAACTGGAAACGCATAACTTCCTAAAAGTGTTGCAATATCCATTTTCTTTTCTCCTTTCTCGTTAGTTTCTATATAAATTATATGCACATTTTTTAATTTTTGTCAATAATAAAACGAACATTTTTAAAAAAATGTTCGTCTATTTCTTATAATATTTGTAAATACAGCCCAAGGAAATTTACGCCTTTTTATTCTTCCTATTGGTACTGGCGGAATTCCCCCCATATATGTATACCAATTTAAAGCATATTGCATACGCAAGTCATAATGATTTACACTCGGGTCATAGTTCGGTCTTTCATATCCAGCCATAAACATTACAGCTAATTTATCGGGCGTCCAGTTCATAGAGTTATCTAAAAATTGTTGCCCCGTTATTCCTATCATATCGCTTGTAGCTCCCGAATTATAATAGTTTTGTATAAACGCTTGCGTTGTATACCACTCGCCAACTCCCGATTGATTTAATATTTCTGCTATAATTACTTGTAATTGTACATCGCCGTTATTATATGGACTTAATCCAAGAGTAGCACAATGATTTTGCAATACTGATACTGGCGTCCATTGTACTAATCCGATAACCTTGCCCGCCTACTTCTTCACGCTCGGGATTTATACTGCTTTCGGCTTGCATATTTCCTAGTATTCCAGCTATTGTATTATCATTAATTCCTTGACTTCTAAAATATGCTATTACTATATCTGCGTTGTTTTCCATTTCACTTTGTGTCAACGCCCCACTTCTACTAATCCAAGGCATTATTTAATCACCAACTTTTGATTTGGATATATTAAATTAGGATTTGAAATATTATTATCTTTTGCTATTTTTTGGTATGTTGTATTATATTTCTTTGCTATTGCTGATAATGTATCCCCGCTTTTTACTATGTATATTGTTTCGTGTGAAATATTATTACCTAATATCTCATTTACTCGTTTTTGCACTTCATCATATAAATCACCTAGTTTTTGTTTTCTTTCTTCGCCATTTCCATATTTTCCAGCTATTACTTCTTTTGCTAATTCTTCTATACTTTTTGAGTTATCAACAGAGTTTTCCACATCTTCCACATTGTCATATTTTGTTAAATTGTTACTATTGATTATTGACATTATAGTATTTATATATGTAGGACTTGTAGCATATCCGCCATTTTTTATTGCTGTGATACACTCTAACGGACTATTAGAAACACAAGCTTTTCTATATCTTTCCGTTTTTGTTATTAAATCAAAATAGTCTGATATACTTTCTGCTAAACTGTTATATGCTCTAAAACAAGCTGTAATATTTGTATATGTACTTCCATCGTAACACTCTTGTGTATTGCTATTGTATACTTTTCCTTTCCAACTTGATGTTGCTTTTATTCCAAAAATTGCATTTGCTTTCATCATTATTTTACTTTGCCCCCAACCGCTTTCACATATTGCTTGTGCGATTACTACTGACGAAAATAAAGGATTTCCCCTTTTGTTATTTTCTGCTACTACTAATGGTGCTATTGTTGGTATAAATTCATTTTTAGTCATAATATTTACACTCCTTTCTATATAAACCAAGAATAAAATTATCAATTTTATTACATATTGTACCTATGTTTACATCTCTTGTATAGTGTGCGTCCCATATATGTATTATTTCTTTTTTGTATTCTTGATTTTCTATATTTATTTTAACATTTATTTGATATTTTCGCAAGTCTAAATAATTTACTTCTATTATAATATGTTCGTATTTTTCTTCTAATTTATCTAATATTTCTAATTCCATACTATTTCTCACTTTCTGTATATTCTACATATATACCAAAATTAAATTTTTCTATAAATACTTTAATTATTATTTGTGTATTAGTACTTTTACTCCCATTTCATACCAAAAATTTTGATATTCTAAAGGTAAATCACTTTTTAAAATATCTAACATTTTTTACTCCTTTCTAATCTATACGCGGTATATGATTATCAACTTTTTCTATAAATAATGCGTTACGCGTTAATAATTCTAATACTGTTTTATTTGTTAATTTATTGTAATAATTAAATTGTTTTTGTATTTGTTCTACTGCTGTTACTTTTGCTGTTCGCATTGCTCTTTCTACTCTTGTTCTTGTAGTATTATGTATTCTTGCTACATCATTATAAACTTTTTCTATTGTATTATCATATTTATAATAATTTTTTCGATATTGTTGTATTGCTGTTATCCAATAGTAAAAGCCTATACTTGTTACATTAAATTGTAATTGTAATAACATTTTGTTTATTCCATAATACATTTGCCCATATCCTCTACTACCTATTTTATAATATCCCATATTTATTCGCCCCCTTTCATTACTTTTTTATCAAAATATTTTTGATATTCTTCAAATCCCATTACGCCATATAATACATATTCTGTATATCTTAAATCTTTTGTTAATCCCTCTTTTTTAAATCTAAAATATAACTTTAATCTTTTAAATAACTTTTTGATTTTTCTCATTTCTATTCTCCTTGATAAAAATAATTATTTGCTTTTGCTATAAGCCATAACCAAGCTAGCGATATTACTTTTAATAATACTATGCTAAATGTTAATTCTTCTGTTTCCCCTATTAGTATTATAAATGCGATAAATGATATTATTGTTAATATTACTTTATTCATTTGTTTTCATCTCCTTTCGACAATTCTAATATACTACAAATTGTATTATTTGTCAAGTATATTTTGAAAAAATAATTGAAAATATTTTAATACAAAATGTTGTTTGCTATTATATTATGTTAACATATAAATTATAAAATAGTACTTGACAAATTTATGATTTTATGTGTCGCTTGCGAGAGTAGACTTTGAACGGGGAAAATTTGTTCGGTTTACAATAATCATCTTGAAGCGATCATGCCAGAAGTACAGGAAGCGCCGGGAGCCGACTTTTCAGGAGCTTGCGAAGTGAATATCAATTGCGAGGAGGGAGCCG
>QWCY01007768.1_pt1 | contig 15488 bp, 17 predicted proteins | sample 1972631 | NCBI WGS metagenome assembly QWCY01 (sample SAMN09866696, study PRJNA288562) | Human gut metagenome isolate pre1_stool, whole genome shotgun sequencing... | isolation source: gut | host: Homo sapiens | place: USA: California
CGGCGCCATTTGGCTTATCTCGAAGATAGTAACGCCACAGGTCGTAACTGTCGTGTCAGTTATTGCAGGTTTTCTGATACTACGCTTTATAGTCAGGGTAATTCTGAAAGTGGCATTTACGCTGCTGAGCATTCTCTTCTGGCTGGCGATTGTCTGTGCCATCCTGCTCTGCGTGCTTTGAGAAGCACAACTCTGTAAAACCTTCGTTTTATTTCATCAGGTGGTTATCTCGCATTTTGAGATAGCCACCTTTTCTTTATTCTACTACGAGCGTTGCACTTTTGTTTCTTTTCCGATGCTCCACGATATGCGATAACAAGAAGACGGATGCTGCTCCCTTTTTATCCGCAAAGGTAGTACGGGGCTTGTGGCTTTCAAAAGGTCTATGCCGCTTGGTTTGTCTGGAAAATCTCCACACCTACGGGTAGTATTTTCCGCCAAAACCTTGTGCAAGCCTGCCCCGCTACCTCTATTTTGCTACAAAAAGGAATCAGCATACTCCGATCTTTGGACGCATAAAAAAAATGTCGCTATGGATAAGCAAAAAGTAAATACAACATCTTCGATGAACAGAAAAGGATATAGCTCCTCCTCTCATTACCGCATTAACCCTGTGGCTGAAAAGAGGGAGCAAGTAGTGGCTACGAAGTTTGTGCAGTGGGACGTTCCCCCTTTGGAGAGCCTTTGTAACAGCAAAGTATATCTACTGCGTGCAAAACTCAATCGTGGCGAGTGTATGAGCCGTGAGGAAAAGAATTGGCTATGTGAAGCGGTGAACTCTAACACCTATTTCCGCACAGCCGTTCTACTGCAAGGCTATCGCTTTGACTTCTTTGATGTACTGAAGAAATATCTTGTCAATCAGTACGGACAATGGACAGAGTATCACGCACCCGACCGCACCAGCCTAAGAGCCTACCTATATGGACGCATCAATCAAATAGTAGAAATCCCAAAATACTAAGCAATATGAAAGGAACAGAACATTTCACACGGACAATAGCCGAGTATCTCAATCAGCGTGCTATGACAGACCCTTTGTTTGCCTCTAACTTGATGAAACCGAACAAGAATATCGAGGAGTGTATCACCTACATTCTTAATGAAGTGCAGAAAAGCGGTTGCAACGGATTTGATGATGATGAAATCTACTCAATGGCAGTTCACTACTACGATGAGGACAATATAGAGATTGGCAAGGCTACCAATTGCCAAGTAATGGTCAATCACATTGTAGAACTCACAGAGGAAGAAAAAGCCGAAGCAAGGCAGGAAGCCATTAAGCAATATCAGCGTGAGGAACTTGCCAAGTTACAGAGCCGTGTCGCACCACTTGTATGGATTGTGGGCATAGTTGGGTAATGGACAAACATAGAGTAACTTGCACTTGCCCTCATTGCAGGGCTAAGTTGCAGGTCAAGGAAACATTCCAAAGGAAATTGCAGCAGAAACACTATTTCACGACACTCACCGCTTGCGGAGAATACCAAGTGTTGCGAATGTTCCTCCTCGTCGCTGAAATGAAGAAAGGTTGCAAGGCAGAGTACTACGCACTTGAAATCGGGCAGTATTGGTGGAACGCACAAGGACGAAAGACGATTGTTGCCGTTCAGAGAGTATTGGGAAGATACGTTGACACATTCTCCTATTGTGTACCTATGGCAATCCGCAACGACAACGATGCCTACCGATACGCAGCCTATTCGCAGATATATCCGAAGTTCAAGGTTACAGACATACTTCGCAGAAATGGTTTTAAGGATAATTTCTATGGCATCGTGCCTACCCAACTTATTCCTGCATTGCTTACAGACAGCCGTGTGGAAACATTGCTAAAAGCAGGTCGCACAGACCATTTACGTTACTTTCTTGGCAACAAGAGAACTTTTGAGGAACTATGGCAGTCCTACAAGATTGCAGTCCGTAATGGCTATGAGATAGCAGACATTTCCCTTTGGTGCGATTATGTGGATATGCTCAGCAGCTTGGGCAAGGACATACACAGCCCGAAGTTTCTTTGCCCCACCAACCTCAAAGCCGAACACGACCGCAGACAGGAGGAACTCAATAGACAAAGGGAAAGGGAGGAGGATAGTAAACCTTGTGAATGCTAATCGAGGACTTATAAGTCGAAGAATGAAAGCGACAGCATAACAAAACAAACAACAAAACATCATAGATATGAAAGTAGAAATAGAAAGCATCGTATGCAACTGGGCGGACGAGATACCGCACATACTCATCAGGGTTATCAATGCGATAACCCTATCCGAAAACAAGGAAGAGTTAAGGTCGGCAATCAATAAAATAGCCGAAGAAACGGAACTTGACAAATTCTTTGCATACGGATATGGCGCGCATCATTTTTGGCTCAAACACCGCAAATTATCCAATGGAGAGCCAAAGGAATACAGATTATTAAAGGTTGAATTTTAAGATTATGAAGAAGAAAGTTTACAGAGTTCGGACGCAATATGTCTTTGAAGGAGTGTTAGATGTGGTTGCGGAGAGCAAAGAATACGTACGGCAGAAAGTCCTGCAACATTGTGGGTTGGTTATGAGTGGAAGCATTCACAGCACTTTGCCCGATGATGAGATAAATTTTTCGAGCAATGCTCTCAACAACTCGTGGGCGTTTGACAGACATCCCAACAAACGAATAGACAGAATAACGAAAGTGCAGAAACAGCATCTTGAATAAGACCACGAGCCACGCAAACTGAAATTTGCGTGGCTTCTTTTCTTTGTCTTTGAACGAGCAGGCGACCAAAGAAAAGAAGCAAAAGAAAGTCGCAGGAAATTGCATTTCATATTTGCTAAGGAAAAAAGAATAAGGCAAACTCCACTTGTCTACGCTTGACCAATACATTCAAAATCTTTCCCTTATACTGGCAAAACGCAACAAACTCCCGATAGAAATTTCTATTTGCCGACTCTATCTTTCTCAACAGTCGCCTTTTTGGATGCTTGCCATAACCAAGCAATTTCCCTACGCACACAGTGTTGGCAAGCAAAGCTAATATTAGGGCATCCTTACTATAGCCTTTGAAAGTTTTATACAAAACACATTCGCAATATCTTCTATCTTATCCGCAATGATATTTTGTGATTTCTTATACACATACCATAGAGAGTATCCCAAATAAAAACCACTATTATTGGCGATTGCAGGAACGAAGCAGATATCGTACTTTTGCAAAATTAAGAAATAAACATTTTTGACAAGAAGATAATGACAAACAGACAAAGTAATTCCTACCAAGGAATGATGGAGCATTATGATGACCTGTTGACAGGACGAAAATGGTGGTCAAGAATATACATGCGTTTGATTTGGAACGAGGATGTTAATCTCTTGGCTCGGAAAGTGCTTGATTTTATACCGAACGACTTTCTGGGACGACTGCTTGACGTTCCTGTTGGCACTGCCGTTTTTACTGCGGAGAAGTATCGCCAGATGAAAGATGCCCAGATTGTTTGTTTAGACTATTCGGAAGAAATGATAGCCATTGCGACTTTGCGAAAAGAAACGGAGGAGATAACCAACTTGTCTTTGGAACAAGGAGATGTTGGAGAACTTCCCTATGCCAACGAATTCTTTGACTGCGTACTGTCGATGAACGGCTTTCAAGCTTTCCCTGATAAAGAGAAAGCCTTTGCCGAGATTTTCCGTGTGCTGAAACCCGGTGGTTTCTTCTGCGGTTGCTTTTATGTCAAGGGGGAACGCCGATTGGCTGATTTATTTGTTAAGAAAATCATGGAAAGAAAAGGATTTTTCCACCCTCCATATGACACCTTCACTAAAGCCGAGAGCCGACTTCGGAGTATGTTTGGCGATGACGTGCTGACTGAGACAATGGGCTCTGCCTGCTTGTTTAGATGTGTGAAACCTCAAAAAGAATGCGCTGAAAGCGAATAATAAACCACCAAAAACATAAAACTATGAGTATAACAACTATCATTGATGAAGAAAATATCACAATCGTACAAGGAGTCAACGGTATTCTGCTGCATCAAGAAAGGTGGATGAAAGAAAAAACTATACAAGAGGATAGCCTATCCCGCAACTCTTAATTAAGGAAGTCCTCTTTGAAAACACAGCATACAGCCTGAGCTCGGGATAAGAAAGTAGTCAACAAAGTTGGCAACCTCTCTATATTTTTGTATTTTTATTTGATTATCAATAAGTTATAAATGTTATAGCGATGATTATCAAAGGCAAAATAAAAAAGATTTTTTCTCGGTAATCATAGCTGCTATGTTTGTAATTATTTGTATGTCAGCGTTTTAAGCGTTACTGCAAATTTCGCTAATCACCAAATTTACAGACACTTATAATTCGTCGAAGTCATGTATTTACAATTTCTTTTTGGGACTATGAAGTGCCTGAGAAGTTAGTGTTTATGGGGGGGTAATTATATCTCATCCTGCAAAACGAGCTATAGGTCAATTATTGCAACACGATGTCTATGTATGAGCAGTGTAATTCATGATATACCAATAAGATAGAATGTCAAATTACCTACTTTTGGGTATTGTCCGTCATTTGTTACAGTTGTATCTTTGCATCATAATATTTACAAATATAAACAATTGATGTGTATGAGAAAACTGTACTTTTTATTTTTTCTTTGTTTTGTTATGATTGGTTCTGTTTATGCAGAACCAAGTAAAGGTGTTGTCAAGTTCAAATCGAACAAATATGTCCCTGGTGGCAGTAAGCTGAAAGGCTTTAGGATAGAAATGCTTATCAAGGATGAATCTTCGCATGGTAGTGACGATGACACGCGTGCTCCCAAGATAGGGCAGGATGTTACTGTGGAGGGTGGCGAATTAGAGCTGGCCATGCCTGAGGGTGTTGCCGATCAAAAGTTCAACCTCTGGGTAAAGGCCCCCGAGGTTATTATCCACGGTAATCTCGTTGAACTCTCTGTAGCCAAGGGTGAGATTACGGAGATAGACATCAGTGGCTGCCCTGAACTTTATAGCCTTCGAGTAACGGAAAATCCTCTTGGGAATATTGATGTGCGCAAGAACGTCAAGCTCGGGCAACTTTGGGCCAGTTCTTGTCCTAATATCACGTCTATTGATGTGAGCAAGAACACCAATCTTAATTCACTCTCGGTGCAAGGTTGCAATCTTTCATCGCTCGTCCTTGATAATCTTTCGTTGCTCACCAACGTCTTTGCTGGTGAAAACCCCAATCTTGGGCACATTGATGTAAGCAGTCTTCCTTTGTTGGAAGAGTTGTGGGTGAATGGTAATGGTATGACTTCGCTTGATGTTTCGATGAATCCCAAACTGAAGCATCTTGAGTGTAGCAGGAATCGCCTTAGAGGACTCTCTGTTGCCAACAACCCCGATCTCATTTTTCTTTCTGTCTGGGACAATGATTTGAACGGCACTGAGATGGACGCCCTCATTAGTACATTGGTAAAAGAAACTGGTTTTAAGAAGCGTGAATTTTGTGTCTTCAACGAACGTTCAAGTCATCCCAATGTTTGTACTAAGGCTCAGGTGCAAGCCGTTTCTGAGCGTGGTTGGCAAGCCAAGCATGCTGTTTGGAGGAGATTTCTTGGCGAAGAATATTTTGTTTGGGAAGAATATGCGGGTGCTGATGACCCTACTGGCATTACGTTGCCGAAAGATGGTAGCAAGCATGATGTATGGTATGACCTGCAAGGTCGCCGTATCAGTAAACCCTCTGTTGCCGGTCTGTATATTTGCAACGGCAAAAAGGTGATAGTAAGGTGATAGTGAGGCCATGAGAAAAAGTGTGTCTGGCGACATGGCAGGTGTCAGCTGCCGTTGGAGATTTGTCGGCTGTGGCAGAACATAATAGCCTGTTGGCTGACTTCAGGCGAAGCAAGTGCTGTGCATGAACAACTATTGGGAAGATGTTCTCTGTAACGACCTTTACAATAGCTTCGACTTAGATACAAACTTCACCAAAATAGTAAATGACGTGACTTGTGAAGATGTTAGGCGTGTCCTGAACTACTTGCTCTCTCAGGGAAACCGTATTGAAGTGACAATGACAACAGATTAATAGAATTTTAATTAATAAAATTATGAAAAACAATTTTAGTAGCACGTTAATATTGGCTTTGCTGTTCTGTGCAGTGGGCACGGTGAAAGCTGCAGAGGACAATGGTGCAGTTGGAAATCAAATAAATGAGAACACGCAAAACTTGGGTGTTATGAAGTTTACCAAGGTCAACCCGGAGGAATCGAGACCTATCTACATGACATTCACTCCCACGCCTAAAAGGAATGTAAACGTTTTTCTTGAAGGTGATATAGTCAAGTGGGATGATATCCCTGATTATTCAAATCAACTGAATATGCAAATCTGGGGCGAGGGCACTTTCTGCATAAAGAGCAATGTAGAAGTTTTTGACTTCCGCCAGTGTTATTGTATTACCGATATTGACCTCACGGGCAACAAAAATCTTAAGAAGGTGACGATTGGAATCGTAGGATGCAACGAACTGAAATTTCCTGAAACGGTCGAGCAAATTAAGGTAGTAAAGACCTATATGAAGAAGGTTTTGATACCGGCAAACAATAGTCTTCAGAAGGTGGAGTTTTATAGTAATAAAGACTTTGAGACAATAGATATGGGCAAGAGCGAAAATCTTACCTACCTTGACGTGTCTTATTGTCCTAAACTTATGAAGGCAGATTTCTTGGAGTGTAAAAAACTGCGTTTGGTCGACCTGACCAAATGCCCCGCGTTGAATCCTACCCTGAATGTAACCGACATGCCCGACTTGGAGGAGATATATCTGGGATTATGCGGACTGAAGAACCTTGACCTCTCTCGATGTCCCAACTTGAAGGTTATTAGTGTCTATGGAAATGAACTTCAGGATGAGGCACTCGACCATTTCATTGCGTCTTTGCCTTCTTTTGCCGAAAACGTAGCTTCCGACCATGTAATTATTTTAAAGACAGAACTCAGCCCCGATAAGTTCAAATGTACTTCAGCACAGCTGAATGCTATTAGAGCTAAAGGCTGGTCCCCCATGAAATTAATCCGTGGAGATAACGGCAAGCCAAAGCGTGTTCCATTTAAAGATGAAGATACTATAACAGGTATTGCAGGAATTGATGCTCATGAGAATATACAAGATGTGTGGTTTGACATAAGTGGAAGGCGAATTAAGAAACCGGTCGCTTCCGGTGTTTACATCCACAATGGTAAGAAAGTGATGATAGCAAAATAAATATTAATTTTTCAGCAGGCTACCTATAGTTGTTGGGTAGCCTGATTTGATTTTCATGTCGACATGAGAAGACTTTTTGTTTTTATCGTTTTACTTTTCTCTGTGCACTGCCTTTATGCCCAATTTGTCTCACTACAGGAAGCAGAGAGCAAGGCAAAGGCATTTGTTTTGTCAAGGCAAACGCGGGGTTCCGACAAGGCAGCCTTGGACGTGTCTTTGGCTTTTAAGTATGGTAGCAGCAGGGCGGTCGACTTCTATGCTTTTAACATTGGACGTGGCCAGGGCTTTGCCATCGTTTCTGGCGACTGCGGTACCGAGGATATTCTGGCCTATGCCGACAGTGGGGAAATTGACCTCAACGACATGCCAGATGGTATGTCCGTACTGCTCAGGTCATATCAGCAGGAACTGTCTTCCTTACGTCATGCAACATCTGCTGGAAAGGGTGGGACGTTGTCTCGCGGCAATGGTAGCAGCAACGTTCAAAGGCACATGGTTACTCCTCTGGTCAAGGCTCAGTGGAATCAGATGTGGCCCTATAATTTACAGTGCCCCATGTTGAACGGGAAACATACGCCAACAGGATGTGTTGCCACAGCTATGGCACAGATAATGTATACTCAGCGGTGCCCAGCTATAAAGACTACGCGTCCGGTTCCAGCCGACAAATATGAAAGACATGAAGTGGGCCATGAGCAAATGCCGTGGCATGCGTTCAGGTGGAATATAATGACCGATAATTATCTACAAGACAGCAACAATGAAGAAAACGAGGCGGTGGCTTACCTCATGCGACTGTGTGGAGCAGCAGTGAAAATGGAATATACCGATCAAGGATCCTCGGCTCCAGACAATCTCATCGTGCCAGCAATGGTGAATTATTTCGGGTACGACGCAGATGCCCGGCTGGTCATCAGGGATTATTACACCACCGAAGAGTGGAATGATATGATATATCAGGAGGTAGCCGCTGGACGTCCAGTTATCTATGTTGCATCGTCGCCAACCGATGGTTCGCATGCCTTTGTATGCGATGGCTATCAAAAGGGCGACTATTTCCATATTAACTGGGGATGGGGAGGGTCGCACAACGGTTTTTTCCGCTTGTCTGTACTCAACGCCTATGCTCCTGATGGATTAGGCAACACAGAAGGATATACAATCTTTCATTCAGCAGCTGTTGGGCTGCAGCCTGAAAACAATATAGTTGAGAGACCGCTCATACAAGTTTCTGAGCTAAATTTCGACAAGCAGTTGATAAGTCGGCAGGACGTAGATCAGGATTTCCCGTCCATAGCATGCACATTTTCGTTTAAGAACATCATGGCACAACCTCTTAACGTGGAAATGGCTTTGGGACTTTATGTGAACGGAAAACTTAACGATATTCTTTTCAGTCAGGAGTTCACCAATCTGCCTGCGTTTTGCGAAAAACGCTTGAATCTTTCACTCAAGCCATTCGGGCATCAGTTGGGAGATGTGAACATATTGGGGGCCATTGTGCCATTGTGTCGAAAAAAAGATAATTCAGAATGGATGAAATGTACGAACACCGATGCTTTTATCTCAACCTTGAAGGTGAAACATTTCAAGATGAGTATAACGCGAGGCGACATGCCACATGAGAATCCGAAACTGGCTGTAGTTAATCTGCAGGTTATCGGCAGCAAGATAGCTGACGACGATCAGTTTGTCCGGGTTGTTATCTCCAACACGGGCGGCAGTTTCAGCGATCGGTTATATTTCTGTGTAAATGGTAAAATATATGGATACACAGGAGTATATCTTCCTGCTGGAGCAATAGATAGCGTGGCTTTTACGTTCAGGCCGAAACAAGTTGGACGATATGTTTTCAGTGTTGAAAACGCGCAAGGCATCCAACTCTGCCAAGGAAAAATGGATATTGTCGCCACAGATATCGGAAGCCTGTCGCTACCAGACGCATCTCAGCATGACAAGAGTCCCGATGCTGAAAAATGGTTTGATCTTAGCGGTCGCCGAATAGTGAGGCCTAATCTTCCAGGTATTTATATATTCAATGGAAGAAAGATAATTGTTTCGCAGGACAAATGAACCGATTTCCTCATGCTTTTTTGATACTAAGGAGAGAGTCAATTATATTAAAACCATCTGATGCTTCGATTATTTTAGAACAATTCTGCTTCTGTTCGAAATACCTTAAATGGTTGTAACTAAAATACTCCAGATGCAGTCCAAAAGAATCTGAGGGTTAAGCAATTGCTTCCCCCTATGTAGCATAAGATGTAAATGGGGGCCAGTGGAGCGACCAGTTGAACCAACAAGTCCGACCGCTTCACCTGGTTCCACCATTTGCCCTTGTCTCACAAGAATCCTTGACAAATGGCAATAAGTGACCACATAGTTGCCGTGTCTTATCATAACATAATTGCCACGAGATCTGTCTCTACCGGTTATGGTGATTATTCCTGGCAGCATAGCAAATGTTTCTGTTCCAATGCTAGCTCTCAAGTCTATGCCATTATGCAACCTTCTCTTTTTTGTAAAAGGATCCATTCTATATCCAAATTTGGAGGATATTTTTATAACATGCAATGGGAATGATGCAATTCTCTGGTGAGATTGACTCTGAGACAAAGTGCAAAAATAGAGCCTTACGCCCTCATTATTATCATAAGGAACACCATTTGTAATTGCTTCAACATCTTCATCCTCAATGAATTCTTCCGTGAATCTTTGGATAATGTTTGTCTTTAGATAATACGGATAATTCTTCCATCTGTGCATACCCTCAAAGTATTTTACCACAACTACTGCACGCTCAAAAGGTGGCAAGTCTGCCAGTCGTACCCTGCGCCAGGCAAGGGTCGGCTGACAGAACAGGCTGAATACACAAAGTAAAATGAAAGCATTTATCGTTCGCATCAATTACGTTCTTAGTGGCGAGAAGATACAGGCTTGTCCTTGCACTCTTCTCGCTCGTTGTTGAAACTAAAAGTCAGTCGCTGCATACCGCCCATATTGTCCTCCACGTACACGTCAATCGTCTGGCGGTCCGTGGAGAGCGAGGTGTAGTACAGACGGAAAACGTCCTTTGTGAGCGGATAGCGGTCGTTGGGCTTGAACACTATTCTATCGTCCATTTTCAGTGTTCCCTTGCCGTCGGGCTGGAAGTATCGGATGGTGTAGCGTGTGTCAGCAAAATCGCCCCCTCGCTTGAGCGTGCAGCGTATCTCTGCCGTCTGTCCCTTGACAATGTCCTTCTGAACGGGCATTGTCTCGAGAGTGAACGGATAAGACTGCTGAACATCCAGCTCCCTATCACAAGCAGATAGACAAAACACGGCAAGGGCAAGTACGCCCATTACCCATATCGAACTTAAGAACGGCTCCGCCATAGACGAAGCGTGAGCGGTCGAGCAGCGTAGCCCCATCGGGCAGCAGTTTTTTATCCTCGTTCAGCTGCTCATAGCCACCCAAAGCGGATATGCCACTATAGAGAAATACGTTCTTGCCTCTGTCGGAAAGAACAGGGTGCATATAGCCCACCTGCAAGAGTGCATCTTTGAGCTTTACGCCATAGTCCCTATACGGCATATTCTGCTGTTCATACTCAACTCCTACAAAGGAGTAGTTCTCTCGTTTCAAGTAACGGGTAAGCGATACACCAACACAGAAGTTATCCTTGGCAAAGAACTTTTCTCCTTTGACAAGGGGAACGCTGCCCATGACTTCTATCCCTTTCTGCTTAGGAATGAGTCGCTGTGCGTGCGACGGCAGACTGAAAGTCATTACCACCGCCATGCAAGCCGATAAAATGAAATTCTTCTTCATAGCACCTACCATTTGAGTTTGAGGTTGTCAATCTTCTTGGCGAGCAACAGGTCTTCCTGTCCTACATAGAAAGACAGCGTGCGCCCTCCGCTTCGCTCATAGAGCGTTACTTCAAGCTGCTTGTCTTCTGCAAGAGAGAACAGTTCGAGCGCAAACACAGTGTGTTCACTGCCCATGCCACGCACCTGCATCACCTGATGATAAGCACGAAGTGGCTGTAATACTTGTTCTTGTATGGCGGTGCGCTTTGCCACCTTCTTATCAACCACCTTGAACGTGATGAAGTCCACCGAGTACGGCATATTCGTGCCGTTTTCCATTCGAGTGTGGAAATACAGCAAGCCGTTATGGGCATACAAGCCACGAAGCAGAAACTTCATGCCAAACTGCTGTGCACCGATATGTTTGACGGTACGCCTGTTGTTCTGATAGATGGTCTGCATCATCAGTTTGACGAGTACGGGCGACTCATTACCGAGTTCCTTGAAATAGATGTCGACACGGTTGCTCGGTAGTCGTCCGTCCGTTGGTGACAGGAAGTCCTTCATCTCGATGCTTAACTTCTCCGGCTCATCGGCATACTTCACGTGTAGGCTCGGCAATGGGTGCCTTGCCACCTTTCGGTGGTAGGTTTCCCATGGCCTGCCCCCGAACCGTACGTGCAAGTCTCCCTGCATACGGCTCTCCACTGGTAATATCAGTTTATTTGTCATGGGCATGAATTTTTGCATTACAATGTTTGCATACAGCCAATGTCTTACGCCATTTCTTAATCATCAGTCGGTGCCATTCAGTATCGGTATTTATACCTCTGAGTTTACGGACTTGATACATTATGGTCTTGACATTGGTTGCTCCACACAATTCACATTTGCGCTCCATAAGTCTCTCCGCAAGAGTAGGGAAAGGAAGTACAAATGTGTTAGGTAGATTATCGCAGGTTGCGTCTTTGTCCGGCTCTTGCCTCGCAAAGCCATCATTATAGAATATTCGGAACTTGGTTTCTCCTTTCTTTGCTTGGTAGGGTATCGCCAAGTCATGGTCTCTTCTGTACTTTCGTATAACCTTGGCAGTTGATGAATTTAGTTTCTTTGCCAAAGTTTTGCAGAAACTATATCGCATTATGTAACCGAATTTACTTCCTGCATAAGAGATGTTGTCCGCAATCCTATAATATTGGTACAATCCTCTGATTTCAGTTGTATAGCGTGCGCAGATTGTAGCAGGGTCTTCTTTGGTCAGGTAATTGCGTGGCATGGCATACCAAATTTCCTTTCCATTGATTACCCTAAGTTCCATTGCTTTCAGTTCCAATAATTTCTTTTGGACTGTGGCAATAGGCAGAGTCAGCATTATGCGTCCGCTGAACGGTCTCTTCAACCATCCCAGCTTATTTCGCTTCATGGCCTCGGATTTTCTGATAGAGATTTCATACCCAAGAAACTTTGCAGAATCCTGTGCATTAGTGATTAAGGTCTTTTCTTCGGATAATTCAAGTTTTAGCTTGTCTCTCATGAAGTTTGTAAAGTCCTCTTTCATTCTTGCGCAATCTGCTTTACTACCAATTACACCGATTAGAAAGTCATCGGCATATCTGATATATTTAAGTCTCTTGTAGTTACTATCCATTGCCATAGATGCCGGCACTCTCCGTGTCTTTGCTTCCATCTCTTTCAGTTGTGTCAGCAATTTACGTTTCGTGTCTTCATTAGTGGCGTTTCGGATAGCCTTGCGTAATCTTACAGCCTTTCGACTATAACTTGCGTGGAGTGGGTTTTCCCGCCTTTTCTTACCCTTGTCAAAAGATTCCGCATATTCACGCATGTATTTGTCGAACTTATCAAGGTATATATTAGCCAAGATAGGACTTATTATCCCTCCTTGAGGAGTTCCCGAATACGTCTTGTGAAATGTAAAATCTTCGATATAGCCTGCCTTTAGGAATTTCCATATCAGTCGAAGAAATCTTTCATCTGATATGCGCTCACGAAGAGTTTCAATCAGAATATGGTGGTCAATATTGTCGAAGAATCCTTTGATGTCACCTTCGATAAACCAATTCGCACCAGTGAAAAGAGTTTGGATGGAACGCAAAGCCGTATGACAGCTTCTTCTTGGTCTGAATCCATGCGAGGTGTTCTCAAAATGCCCCTCATAGACAGCTTCAAGAATAAGTCTAACGACCTCTTGCACCATCTTGTCTTCAATTGATGGGATGCCCAATGGTCTTTTCTTCCCATTCTTTTTAGGTATATAGACTCTTCGGGCAGGCGTTGGCATGTAACTTTCATCCTTTAGCGCAGCTATCAGATGTCCTATTCTATCAACACTCATTCCGTCAATGGTCTTGCCGTCTGAACCAGGTGTCATGTTGCCCGGTTTCGCATAAATGCGCTGGTAGGCTACATAAAACATCTGTTCATTGAATAGGATGCGGTACAACCTTTCGTACTTGTAATGCACATCTTTGCTATGTGCAGATAAACTGTTTAATATGGTCTCTGGATTTCTCATACGTCTCACACGTTATCGTTTGACAATATTAAAATTACCGAGCTGTTCCCCTTTGCCATGTACGTGGCTTTCCCACGCTCAGACTACTACGGGAACTCCGTTGCCATGCGGAGTTTTCAGAGCCTATGCTCATAGCCTTTCGGCATCTCCGTGTAGGCAATCCCCATTTAGTGGTCTTGATAACTTGGCTTGACAGACTGTCGGATGCAACGTACATCCTTTTCCGTTCTCTGACGGATATGTCGCAGTAAATTCCTTGCCCATCACTCCGTTCAATAAGCGTGGGTACTGCGAGGCAACGTATGTAACTGCTTTCCGTTGCCACCTCTACATTAGTCATAGGACTATTGTTCAACCAATCAGGCTTCATCCTTGTGTCTGTCTTTTCCCATAGCAATTCAGTCGCAGTTTAGCAATTAACTGACTTATCGCGTTACCGACATGCTTCACTCCCCGTTTGGTTTCCCATTCGGATAAGTCGGTATGGGATAGGTTTATAAATTGGAATACTAACCTAATCACTTGCCAAAGTGATAATTATCAAGCCCCTATTATGGGCGCACTGAAAGCATAGAAAGAGCCGTCCTCACAGATGACACTCATATTGGTTTCCGTCTCAAAATCCTTCACCGAAGCCTTTACACGTAGTACGTTCTCTGCATCCTCCGCTTTCCCTGCAATGATATTCTGCGAACCTAAGTCTACATAGCGGATGGCAGAAGGGAAGATAAGATGCACGGTCTTCTCGAAGGTTACGTCCAGACCATACGGCAGTACGACACGCCCCGTTGGTATGGCACGGCTCATACCTTGAAAGAGTTCGCCCGAAGTAAGCGGACGGTTTGGTGTCAAACCATCATTGTTTTCCTGTGCTGTGGCTGTTGCTCCCACCATGGCAAGCATAGCCATTGATAAAATAATTTTCTTCATTGTTCCTTTTTTATTTGATGTTATTTTTTACTTATCATTTTCGATTGTTTTATTTGGACTGAACCAGGAAAAGGCGATAGCCCCCTTTGAGCGTTACCTTGATAGTGCGCAGTTTCTTCTGAAGCAGCTGACTTGCACCCTGCATCACCCCACGGGCAGCCTCGGAGATAATCTGGTCTTTGGCAGAGGAAGCGAAAGTAAAGGAGGTTCCCATTGAACCACCGATGTTCGCCCCGACTTCCTTAAGCGCATTGATGTCCTCCGAACCTGGTATATACACGCCCTCTTGTCCGTCCGTGTCGTATGCCGAGAGCTTGACGGCTATGATATGGCCGTCCACCTCAATGCTCTTGATAATCAGGTGCATACGGTTGCCCTCAATCTTGGCAGATGCTATCAGCCGGCTCTGCCTTGGAATACGCAGTCCCTGCACCTTGGCAGTCTCCAGCAGACGAAGCACCACATTGTCTCCCTCCTTGAGCGTGGTCGTTCTGTCCACCACCACTTTGAGCGTGTTGCGCATCGTGGGTGCAGCCGTACTTGTTAGCGAATGGAAGTGTTCCATATTCCTTGATAAAATCCGCATCGCTCATCGGCTGACCGAGTGAAGTCACCACCTGTTTGCGCTCCGCCAAGACCTCCATAACTGGAGCGTTTGCTTGCATCTGCCCCTTTTCTGTTCCAATATCGGTGATTGTGGGTGTGTTTCCCTTATCATTCGTAAAAGCATTCTCCAATGATTGAGCAACAGATGATGTCTTAGGAAGATACTTCGCTGCCATCTGATAGCTCTTTTCCATCAGAGCAACCTGTCGTTTCTCTTCATCCTCTTCCTTGTGGCTTTGTTGGGACAATTCCTTTTTGAGATTGTCAATCTCCTGTCTCATTGCCTCACGCTCCTCCTCATGCGGATCGGGAGCGTAAAAGGAGTTCAAAAGGCGATTATTCTCCTCATAGCGGTGCATGGAGCTTTCTATCTTCGCTGTCGATGCAGCCGCCTCC
>QWCY01006595.1_pt1 | contig 15470 bp, 16 predicted proteins | sample 1972631 | NCBI WGS metagenome assembly QWCY01 (sample SAMN09866696, study PRJNA288562) | Human gut metagenome isolate pre1_stool, whole genome shotgun sequencing... | isolation source: gut | host: Homo sapiens | place: USA: California
CACATCCTTTTTTGAGCAGGTTCATGGCGTCTTTTTACAATATAAGCATATCAAAAAAAGCAGAAGATATCTAATCCTTTTAGGAATAAATATCTTCTGCTTTTAAGTTAATGACATTGCTATTTTACAGGCTTTCTGGGCAATCAGTCATTTTGTCTGGTATCATAGCCTATCGTCAAATGAATTGCAAATGGTGTAAATTTGGTGTAAAAAATCAGAGAAAAAAGGAGAGTGCTAATAAAATGAAACTGACTTATATAAATGTGAATGGATATCTGATTCCCAATCTCACCTATAAATCCGGTGAGCAGATAGAACAACTTGGCAAATATGGATTTTTACGCAGAGACTATTTGAAGAATCACAGAAATTCGCTGTATCAGGTAATGCTCCTGCAAGATAGTATTGGTGAGCATCTGCTGGAAGTGGACAAGGCAGCCAGGGAACGGGAAGAAATTATTCTGAAACAGTTGGAAGAAAAAGATCCATTGCCGGATAAGGAGAAAGATCAGATGGCATGGGTAAGAGCTGCCAACAGGCACAGGGCGATTGCAGAAGAAATCATCCTGAAGGAATTGATCTATGTATAAGATGGATGAACACGGGAGATAACAGATAAATTTACAGAAAATTAAATATTGTGAGCAGGTAAGGCGTGAGTCATAGAAATGTGATTCACGTCTTTTTCTTTTGCTCTGAAAGGAAGTGATGAACATGAATAAGAAGTTCCTGAAGCATTATATGGAAACAGAACCGGAAGGCACTTCCAAGAAGTATATCTTTTTGGTGGACAATCAGGATATTGCAATGAACATTGTGATGTCCGGTTATCAGGCACTTTATCTGGGGCAGGAAGATGATGAATACTATTTCAGCGTAAACAGTTTCATAGAAGATATGCGGTCTATTCAGTTTCATGGAACCTGTCAGAGTGCGTACCACTATGTGGCTGCCTGTACGACCAAATGGATGAATGACCGGATTCTGGAATTCTGCAAGGAGGCTGGTCTGGATGGAAAAGCCGGATGGCAGTTGTTTAAAGAAAAAGAATATCTGGGGAAACTGGACAATCAGCCAGAAGTAGGGAAAGCTCTGGAACAGTTTATCCTGCGGTTTGAGCGGGAAACAAAGAATGATCCGGAATTAAGCCGCTTCCACAAGTTTGATTCAAAAGGGAAGGTCACTGGTGTGAGGGACATGGAGATTGTGGATTATATCGTGGAGAATGTGAGCTTCTTTGACCGGATTCAAAAGCTAATTTATCGGGATCGGGTTAACAGCAGCACCATCCAGAGAGTTTATAATCTTTTGATTACACAGCCACAGATTTACCGGAATTCGTATGAACTGAATAAGCAGCCTGCCCACTGGATTAATTTCAGAAATGCTTATTATGATGTGTTGTCAGGCGAGCTGATAGAACATGATCCGAAGTATCTGACGATTAATCAGATTCCCTTCCCATATTATCCAGAGGACAGGGAAAAAGTCCTGGAAGGTGGGGCAAATATCAGAAAATATCTGGATTCTTCCATACCGGATAAGATAGAACAGCAGATGTTCTGGGAGTATTTCGGATATTGTATGACTACGGATACCCAGTTCCAGAAATTTTTAATGCTGAAAGGAAATGGAGGTACCGGAAAATCCGTTGCAGTTGCACTGATCCAGCATGTGATCGGGAATGAAAATACGTCCAGTATCTCATTGCAGGATTTGAACAAACGGTTTTATGCTACCGGGATGTACGGAAAGCTGTTAAATGCCTGTGCGGATATCCCATGTAAAGCGATGGACACAACCGATGTACTGAAAAAGGCAGTTGGTGAAGATACACTTTTGTATGAGAAAAAGGGAAAAGATGCGGTCTTTTACAAGGCATATGCAAAGCTGCTTTTTTCAACGAATGAAATGCCACAGAATCTGGAAGATAAATCGGATGCTTTTTACAGGAGGCTCCTTGTTTTGGATATGAACCAGATGATTCCAGGAGAGGAAAGAGATATACGCTTAAAAGAAAAGATCAAGGCAGAAGCGGATTATGCAATTCATATGGCAGTGATAGCACTGAAAGATGTCTATGAACGTGGGGAGCTTATTGAAAGTGAACACAGCAAAGAATCTGTCCGGGAACTGCGAAGGGCATCGGACAGTGTCTGTGCATTTCTGGATGAAAAACTGGTACAGGCAGAAGGAAAACGAATGAAGCGTAGTGAAGTGTACCGCATGTATGAGGAATACTGTAAAGACAATGACCGCCAGGGACATGGAAAATCAGGATTTTTCAAAAGCATGGAGGGCAAAGGATATCAGGTAAGGAAATACAACGGCGAATATTGTTATCTGGATATTGCTATCAGGGAAGAAGATTTCCATCCTCTGGAAGCAGGGGAAAAGAGTCCTTTTGATAAGCCTTCCGAACAGATAAAACTGAATATATAGATTGCATTTTGGGGCATTTGGGGCAAAAAGGGCAAAAGGAGATGAGATCAGAGCAGGACGCAAAAAATGAAAAAGCTGTTAGATGCTCACAAAAATGCCCTGTTTGCCCTGGGTAAAATAAAAAGAAAGAACGAGGTATATGATTATGAGAATGATGAAAACCAACAAAAACGAGAAAATTATGGTGATCGGGATTGATCACGGCTATGGCAACATGAAAACGGCAACCAGATGTTTCCCTTCCGGTGTAGCCAGATACGAAAAGGAGCCAATCTTCCAGAATAACCTTCTTGTTTACAATGACATGTATTACCAGATTGGTGAGGAACACAAGGAGTTCTGTGCGGAGAAGACCCAGGACGACGACTATTATGTACTGACATTGGCTGCGATTGCAAGAGAACTGGAGGGAAAAGGAATGAACAGTGCAAAAGTTCACATTGCAGCCGGATTGCCTCTGACCTGGGTGGCTACGCAGAAAGAGGATTTTCAGAAATATCTGCTTCAAAACGAGAGAGTGGATTTTATGTTCCGCAATAAACAGTATCACGTCGAGTTTGAAGGAGCGGATATCTATCCACAGGGATTTGCAGCAGCTTTTTACCGCTTGCAGGATTTCAAGGGAATCAATATGCTGGCTGATATTGGAAATGGAACTATGAACATCATGTATATCAACAACTCCCGTCCGGTGGAAAAGAAATGCTTTACAGAAAAATATGGAACACACCAGTGTGTGCTTGCAGTCAGGGAAAGTTTGCTGAAAGAATTGGGAACGGTGGTAGATGATCTTGTGATTGAACAGGTGATCCGTACCGGGACAGCAGACATAGGAGAAAAGTATCTGACTGTAATTCGTAAGGCTGCCAGTGATTATACAAGAGAAATTTTTCATAAGCTGAGAGAACGGGAATACAATCCGGAACTAATGCGTTTATATGTAGTTGGTGGCGGTGGCTGCATGATTCAGAACTTCGGAGAATATGACAAAGAACGGGTGACGATTGTGCGAGACATCTGTGCAACAGCCAAAGGGTATGAAGCTATGACAGTAAGAAAAATTCAGAAAAGCGGAGGGATGCTGGTATGAGAAAAGAACGGAAAATCATCAACACCAATATACGACTGAATCTTTGTGACGAGCAGGATCGGCAGGCATGGGAATATCTTCAGACCATGGACAGACAGAAATATAAATCCTATACAAAAGCAGTTGTGGCAGCGTTGAACGATTATTTTGCCAGAGAGTACCGGAATGAAGAAGACCCATATCTGGAAAGCAGAGAAAAGGAAGATGCTTTTCTGGAAAGAGTAGAGACAGCTATCCGGGATGGAGTGAAAGAATCTGTTCCGATGGCTATGGCGAAGAATCTATTTGAAATGATTACGCCATTTGTAAAAGAATCGGTGGGAGAAAACCAACCATTTGGCAGATTAGAGGAAAAGCCTAAGAAACAGGACACGGAAGATGCAATGGACTGGGAGCAGGAAGCAGATATGGATGCAGCGTTAGAGTTTGCGGATAGTTTTTAGATAATGGCAAAAATAAAGCAGTCCGAATAAGCAAGATTGAATCGGGCTGCTTTAAGTAGAACTATTTCTTTTCCGGGAATATGGTCGTTTGTCATCTGTCAGATCCAACAGATAGTCAACACTGGTATTATGGAATTCTGCCAGCTTGATCAGAATCTGAGTGGGAATATCAACATCGCCACACTCGTAATTACTATAAATGCGTTGGCTGCAGTTTAAGATTTCGCCCATATTTTTCTGTGTCAGGTCACGATCCTCACGGAGATCACGAATTCTTTTATACATGCTTTCACCTCACGCTTAATAATAAACTAGCGAGATATTCACTATTGAGATATAGCGAGAAATTCGCTACAATGAGTTTATAAACTTAGGAGGACAGAGAAGAATGAAAAAGAAGATACAGAGAATTTTGATATGGATTTTTGAACTGAGTTTATTCTGTGGATATTTTTATATTTTATTCGTGAATCTGGTATGTGGACTTGACTATGGGGGAATAAGCAGTAGAGGACAGGCAATAAAAATCTTAATAGTTTCATTTATCTTGGCTGTGGCACTTCCGGGATTGATCTGGTATCAGCATCGTAGGATTATGAAACTGGAAAAGTTATTGGACGAGATCTATGATATTTTCGATAAAATAAAGTAGCAGTCATAGGAATATTGATTGGTAGTATAGAGCGGTTTAGGAAAAAGAAAATAACAGAAAAAGAGATTAGCAGTGATGACATTTTCTGAGAAGAAAATTTAGAAAATGGTTATGACTGCTATTTTTATGCTTTGTAACAGAAAAAAGAAAGTGGATTAGAAGCAATGTAGCAGAAAGTGCGGAGAAGAATGTCAGAAAAGGATGGTATGCCGGATACGGCATAGGATTGTCCGGTACTTCGCACCGGAGTGGTGTGTGAAAAGCCTGTTCCAGAAAGCTGGAATACTCTGCAAAGGGGAGTAATCCGGATTTCCTCCACAGTCTTTTCCCACACCACAAAACCACCATCATCAGCCGCTTTTTATTCTGGAAGATGCTGCAGGAAGAATCATTGAGGAAGTCTTTGCTGTGGCGGCAGATGACAGGCAAGTTTCGCAAAGTGGCAAGCCACTATGCACCGGAGCCAGCCTTTGGGCTGTTCCTAAACTTGCCATGGGGCATCTGCCCCTTGGAACCCCGGCACGTCAATAGCGTAAGTAATCCTGCGAAATGTCCACCGGACATTCCTTCGGAAGACTTACTGATTGACTAGGACGCTGTCCTGCACCTGTATAAGGGAGCGTTGCACTCCCTTATATATCCCCTGCTAATTTACCAGCCAGAAATGTTATGGCTGATTCTATTTATGGAAAGACGAATGAAGAAAGGAGTCAAGAATTTATGCGAAAACGAAATTATACGGTAACGATACGAATGAATAAAGCAGAGTATGATCTGCTCCAAAATAAAGTAAAGGAGTCTGGACAGACTCAGCATCATGCAATAGCAGGTTTAAAAATTGCATCCGCAGAGGAAGTGGAAGAATTGAAAAAGCTGAATCTGATGCTTGCAGAGATGCTCAGCCAGCTTCGTGGTGTTGCTACGAATATCAACCAGATTGCACGGAAAATGAATGCTGGTGGATTTATACCAAGAGAAGATATTTTGCATTATCTCAATCAGAATATCCGTAACTACCGGAAGGAGAGTGAAAAGATATGGCAGTCAATAAGACAGTTAATAAGCGGACAAATTCTCATGGAGCAATGAGAAACTGTATCGAATATGTATTGCGTCAGGACAAGACCTGTGAGCAGCTTGCCTATGTAACTGGTCCGTATTGCCACGATGAAATCAATTATGATCTGGTGTACCGCACATTTCTGGAAGAAAAGAAATTATGGAATAAAGACTCTGGAAGAATGTACGCCCACAATATTATTTCCTGGCATAAGGACGAGCAGATTACACCAGAGCAGGCATTTGAATTTGGAAAAGAGTTTGCAGAAAAATGGTTCCAGGGATTTCAAACCTTAGTGGCAGTCCATAAGGATAAAGACCATATTCATTGCCATCTGGTGACGAATTCTGTCAGCTATGAGGATGGAAAGAAATTGCATACTACGAAAAAAGATCTGGAGCGGATGAAGCAATTTACTAATCAGATGTGCAGAAAACGTGGATTGACAGTTGCAGAAAAAGGAAAACACTTTGACGGCAGTGAAATCGAAAAAGGCGAAGTCATTGCATGGAATAAGGATAAATATAACCTGTTCCGACAACATGCAAAGGACAGTTTTGTGGCTGACTGTGCAATGGCGGTCTTAAAAGCACTGGAAAATTGTATCAGCAAAGAAAAGTTTATAGAAAAAATGAAACAGTTTGGATGGAGTGTGAACTGGACGGAAAAGAGAAAGCACATCATGTTCCAGAATCAGGATGGAAAGAAAGTGCGTGACAGCAATTTGTCTAAAACCTTTCATCTGGACATCAGTAAAGAGGCATTGGAATATGAATTTAATGGAAATTACGAAAGGACACGAGCCGAAGCAGAACGAACAAACGGATCAGACGAAGAATTCGCTGGATACTACCGACAAGTGGAAGCAGCTTGCGAAGGAGCAGGCAGAAACGCTGGAGAAAGTGACGGCAGAGAGGGACGAGTTGCAGGTGAGAAATCAGAAGATGAACGAGTTTATTCAGGAATTTCAGGAAAGGACACACAAGTTGAAAATGGAAAAACAGCAGTTGTTCTTCGAGAATCACGAAATGCAAGAAGAAATGCAGAAGTCGAACGCCGAAATTCAGCAGATGACAGTAGAACTGTCCGAAATGCGGAAACTCAATCAGTCCTTACAGCAGAGCAACGACGACTTGAGGAACAGAAACGGATTGATGAGCAGGAGCGAGCAAGAGCAGCTCGAAGAAGAAATAAAAGACGTTCGGGACCGGAACTCTAAGTTGCAGATACAGGTGAACCAGTCATCGGTGGAAGCGTTTGAGCAGGCACAGCGGAAACAGGAAGAAGCAGAAAAACAGGCAAGGCAGGCAGAGTATCAGACTGAAAGGGTAAGAAAACGGGCAGATGTGGAGATACAAAGAGCCAGGAGAAAAGCAAAATCAGAAGTTGAGGATATGAAAGAAAGGCAGTTTTTCTGGGATTGGGGATATCTTTGTGTCATTTTCTTTTCACTTATTCAGAATGGAGCATTTCAAAGAGATATATTGCAGCTAATCATGTTGCCAGTTAATTGGTGCAGAGAGTATGTGATATGGTTTGAACAGCTGGATTATATGGGATATCCTTCAGGAGAAGTCACATTTGAACGAATAGTTTCAATGGTTGCGATTATGGCAGGAATTGTCGGATGTGTAATTCTTGTATGGGGTGGAATTGAGCAGTATAGAAAGATATGGGATGATATTTATAAAATGGTTTTGATATCTAGTATTTCCTTTAGTGCAGTGCTGGGAAATATGGTGCGAGAGTATCTATCGTTAAATTTGATTTTTTTGATTTTCCTTATAAATATGGGGGCTATTTTTCTAAGAATGTATTTGAGTAAAAAGAAAAATAAATTTATCTTATAAAAAATTTATTTTTGAATCAGAAGTTACGTGAAAGACTGGCTGGAAGAACGAGGATATTATTAAGAAAAACACAGGGAGATTTCCGAATCTTCCTGTGCTTAAAAAGACAGGAGAAAAGTAAGAAAGGGAATTGAAACGACAATAGTGTTGGTATGTGCAGGTGGTATTGCGTTTACAGTAATCGGGATTTTACTGGTTCCTGATATGCTGCGAATGGATTAGGAAGAATATTTTACATTATCCCACTTTCCGGCTGAATATAAAAAACATTAGGCTATCTTGGGAGTCATTCAGGGAAAAATGAGGATAAGATACAAGCTACCGGTCTGACACCTGTATTTTCAGATGGAACTACATATTTTAAAGAAGCTAATATGGTATTCATCTGCCGGAAGCTGTATCAGGCACCACTTCTGGAAAAAGGATACATTGATAAAAAAATGAATAATTCAGGTTAAATTTTATTGACAGTGAAAAAATAACATATTATAATTAGTTGAGCAGTTGTTCAACTAAAGCATAAGGAGGAAGATAATGGCAGATTCTCAATTCACTTGTAATTGTGACGTTATCCATGAAGACATCGTAAATGATGTAAAAAAGAAGATGCAGTCTAAAGAGGAATATATAGAACTTGCTTCACTTTTTAAATTATTTGGGGATGGTACCAGGGTGCAGATTCTTCATGCATTAGAACAAAGCGAGATGTGCGTCTGTGATCTGGCAGTATTGCTTGGAGTTACGAAATCCGCAGTATCGCACCAGCTTAAGGCACTACGTCTGGCTAAGTTAGTAAAATATCGTAAGGAAGCTCAGATTGCGTATTATTCTTTGGCAGATGAGCATGTTAAGGAAATTATTGATAAAGGCTTTGAACATTTAAGAGATTAAAATTTTTACCTTTTAAGTTGAGTGATTGAGCAACTAAACATATACAATGGAGGTTAGAATGGAACGAATATTTTTACTGAAGGGACTTGATTGTCCCAATTGTTCGGCAAAGATTGAAAAAGAAGTTGGCGATTTAGAGAATGTGAATTCATCATCTGTCAATCTGATGAAACAGACTCTTACAATACAAACTGAAACATTCGACAATTCAATCGTTGAGCAGATTGAGACGATTGTACACAGCCATGAACCGGATGTTGAAGTATCTGAGAAAAAAGAGTCGTATACTACTAAAACATATCTTTTAAAAGGACTTGATTGTCCAAACTGTTCAGCAAAGATTGAAAAGGAAGTCGGTGATTTAGAGGATGTATCATCATCAGTAGTCAATCTGATGAAACAGACACTTACTATAAGTGTGAAGACCTCTGCTTCTGGGAAGATACAGGATGAAGTGGCGACTATTGTACACAGTCATGAGCCAGATGTTAAAGTTTCAGAGCAAACGGATTCATATGTTACTAAAAAATATTTGTTAAAAGGACTGGATTGTCCCAATTGTTCAGCAAAGATTGAAAAGGAAGTCGGCGAACTGGAAGGAGTAGCTTTATCTGAGGTTAATCTGATGAAGCAGACACTTACTGTCAGTATGGATCATAACAAGGCAGCTTCCATGCTGGATATGGTTACTACGATTGTACACAGCCATGAACCGGATGTTGAAGTATCAGAACAAAAGGCAGATACATCTGTTGCTCCAGATAAGAAAGAGAAAACACCGGTATATAGTGATGATGATAAAAAGCTTACAATACGTCTGATCTCAGGTGCAGTCATCTATGCGGTTGGAATGGGATTGACCTTATTTGGACATGTATCGCTTCCTGTAGAACTTGGTGTATTGATTGTTGCATATATTATTCTTGGCTGGGATGTCGTATGGCAGGCAGTAAAAAATATTACCAGAGGACAGATTTTTGATGAGCATTTCCTGATGAGTTTATCTACAATAGGTGCATTTGCAATCGGGGAGTATCCAGAAGCTGTAGCAGTTATGCTCTTTTATCAGGTTGGTGAGTTTTTCCAGTCACTTGCTGTAAAGCGTTCCAGAAAATCAATTTCTGATCTTATGGACATCAGACCGGATTCGGCTACAGTCAGAAGAAATGGCGAACTGGTAGTAGTAGCACCGGAAACTGTTTCGATTGGCGAACTGATTGTTGTAAAACCGGGAGAAAAGATTCCTTTGGATGGAATTGTTACAGAGGGTGAGTCAATGCTTGATACAAGAGCACTTACCGGTGAATCTGTTCCAAGAAGCATCCGTAAGGGAGAAGAAGCACTGTCAGGATGTGTCAATCAGAGCGGTGTTCTTACAATTAAAGTTACAAAGAGTTTTGGAGAATCAACAGTTACAAAGATTATAGATCTGGTTGAAAATGCTTCTTCCAGAAAAGCACCTACGGAGAACTTTATCACAACATTTGCACGTTATTATACACCGATTGTTGTTGGCATGGCTGCTATTCTTGCTATTATTCCGCCTGTCATTCTTGGTGGTGGATGGTCAGAATGGCTTCGCAGAGGTTTTGTATTCTTAATCGTTTCATGCCCTTGTGCATTGGTTATTTCCATCCCTCTGACCTTCTTTGGTGGAATTGGTGCGGCATCAAAGAGAGGTGTGCTTGTAAAGGGAAGCAATTATCTAGAAGCACTGAATAAGGTAAGCGTCGTCGTGTTTGATAAAACTGGAACCCTGACAAAAGGTGTGTTTAAGGTTGTTGATATCACAGTAGAATTCGGCTTTACAAAAGAGCAGGTTCTTGAATATGCTGCACAGGCAGAAAGCTATTCAAACCATCCGATAGCAAAATCCATACAGGAGGCTTTCGGCAAAACAATTGATCAGTCTGTTCTTTCCGGTTATGAAGAAATATCAGGACATGGAATTCGTGTATTGATTGGTGGTAAAAGAGTACTTGCAGGAAACAGCAAACTTATGGATTCTGAGAAAGTATCTTATGCAGCCTGCCAGTCAGCCGGAACAAAGGTTTATATTGCTGTTGATGGCAGATATGCCGGATGTATCGTAATAGCCGATGAAGTGAAAGATGACAGTCAGAATGCGATTGCCAGTCTGAAGAAAATCGGTGTTGAGAAAACAGTTATGCTTACCGGTGATGATGAAAAGATTGGAAAGGCTGTGGCAGAGCAGCTCGGACTGGATGAATATTATGCACAGTTACTTCCAGATCAGAAAGTTGAAAAACTGGAGTACCTGGATCAGCATAAGACAAAAGGAAGCAAACTTGCATTTGTAGGAGATGGTATCAATGATGCACCTGTTCTTGCAAGAGCCGATGTAGGAATTGCGATGGGTGGACTTGGTTCAGATGCTGCGATTGAAGCTGCAGATGTTGTTCTGATGACAGATGAACCATCAAAGCTTGTGGATGCGATTGATGTTGCAAAAGCAACGAAAAGAATTGTTATGCAGAATATTATCATTGCACTCGGAATCAAGAGTGTGTTCCTTATACTGGGTGCATTAGGCATAGCAGGCATGTGGGAAGCTGTATTTGGTGATGTTGGTGTTACGATTATAGCAGTATTGAATGCCATGAGGATTTTGAAAAAATAAAGGAGAAAAGTGCAGTGAAGCGTAGACTTATTTTACTGGTGGTGGTAATTGCTTTGATTGCAGGGTTTGGTGCATTACTGCACTCCCCTCCATCCATTATAGATGCTGTTACAGGTGCAACACCAAAGGCAAAGAAAGCAGCCCAAAGCTCGGCACAGCTTGAGGGCAGTTATATTTTCTGTATGAATCCGTTGCTTGATAAACTGTCAGATGAGGATATAAGAGAGCAATTAAAAGCATTTGTAACAGGAAAGACGGATAGCATTCGTACAGATACAGAATTATCATTTGATATTTATGTTTCGGAAACAGATTATGCGCTTATAAGATATGCCGATTCCTTATGCGAAAGGCTTAATGATGCAGGTGCTGATGTGCAGATAAAACAATACAGCGGTACAATGCTGCGTTCAAGGGCAGTCAGTGGGAAATATGAAGCATTCCTTTCTGAAAGTGATCTGGTCAGCACAGACGCTCTTGAAAATGCTGACTATATCATACTGGACAGTGCAGAAATGAGGTGAGCGGAAGAATGAGAAAAATAAATACAATACTTTCCGTATTACTGCTCGTGATTTTTATGCTGCATGGTCTTATGGGAAGTTTTATGCTTCTTGGAATTGGAAGCAGTGCCGGGAAAATACTTGCATGGGTTGGAGTGGCTGTTCTTGCAGCACATACTGTGATTGGAGTCATACTTACCATAAATACTTTGAAAATTTCTAAAAATGCAGGTAACAGCTACTTAAAACAAAATGCAGTATTCTGGGCAAGGAGAGCCAGCGGACTTGCAATACTTATTCTGATGTTTTTCCATATAGGATTATTTGGCGGAGTACAGGACGGGATCTATATTTTGTTTCCGTTTACAACAGTAAAACTCATTACGCAGCTGTTACTGGTTGCAGCACTTTTTATTCATCTTTTTATAAATATCCGTCCACTGCTTGTATCGCTTGGAATCATAAGCTATAAGGAGAGAAGAGGAGACATTTATCTGATATTGTCGGTTCTGCTGCTGTTTAGTGCAGGGGCAGTTATCATTTACTATATAGGATGGCATACATTATGAAAAAGAATATGATTATTGTCGGAGCAGGGCTTGCCGGTCTGTCGGCAGCTTTGCAGGCAGTAAAAGAAGGATGCAGTGTAAAGTTAATCTCTTCTCTGCCTTCTGAGAGAGCACAGTCAGTTATGGCAGAGGGCGGTATCAACGCCGCACTTAATACCAAGGGAGAAGATGACAGTACACAGGAACATTACGAAGATACGATAAAAGCCGGATGCAATCTGGCAGATCCAAACGCAGTCTGGAATATGACACAGGCGGCACCGGAAGTGGTAAAGTGGCTTCACAGCATCGGAGTGCAGTTTAATACATGTGGTTATGATGAACTGGATCTGAGAAATTTCGGGGGACAGAAAAAGAAACGGACAGCGTTTGCAAAGAGTGATACCGGAAAACAGATCATGACAGCTATGATAGATGCAGTACGGCGATTAGAAGTGCAGGGACAGATAGAGCGTTTTGAACATCACTCTTTCCGTACTTTACTGATGACAGCGAACATATGTCATGGATGTGTTGTCTGCGATAACTATACAGGTGAGATAAAAATGCTATATGCGGATGCAGTTATCGTGGCTTCCGGTGGTATGCATGGACTGTTTGGAAATACGACAGGTTCCTTAGCAAATACCGGTGAAGTAAGTGCCAGCCTGTTTTCGGCAGGTGTTCCTATGGCTAATCTTGAGATGATCCAGTATCATCCGACAACAGTTGAGATTGGCGGAAAGAAAATGCTGATCAGCGAAGCTGCCAGAGGAGAAGGTGGTCGCCTTTTCACATACAGGGATGGAAACCGATGGTATTTTATGGAAGAAAAATATCCGGAACTTGGCAATCTGATGCCAAGAGACATCACTGCAAGAGAAATATGGAAAATAAGTAAGGAAAGTCCTGTTTATCTGGATATGACAGAGATACCTAAAGATGTGACAGACAGGAAACTTGCGGGGCTGGTATCGGATTGTCAGATTTATCTTCATAAGGATATCAGAAAAGAGCCGGTACAGGTTGTACCGGGTATCCATTATTTTATGGGTGGTATTTACGTGGACGAGAAGCATCGTACACCTGTCAGAAATCTATATGCTGCCGGAGAGTGCTGTGCACAGTATCATGGAGCAAATCGTCTTGGTGGTAATTCTTTGCTTGGAGCAATCTATGGTGGCAGAATTGCAGCACAGACTGCCTGCGAGGATGCAATGACAGCTAAGGATATGCTGGTAACAGAGACACAAGAGCTGGCAGATTTGTGTGAATCCATCAGCCAGCCTGATAAGAAGAAAATAAATAAAATCATGCTAAATACACTTGGAGTTGTAAGAAATCGGAAACGCATGGAAGAAGAACTGGAGAAGCTATGCCAAATAAAAGGCTCACTTTCACTGCTGGGACAGGCTGCAATCATGAGTGCCATCGAAAGAACAGAGAGCAGAGGTGCACACTACAGAGAAGACTATCCGAAGAAAAATGATGATTTTGCAAGAACAACCATTGCAAGCTATAATGGACAAAAGATACAGATACATTTTGAAGAAATTCCGGAAAGGCGGCAGTAAAAATGAGATATACCATTCGTATAAAGCGTCAGGAAAATAAAGAAGCAAAGCCTTTCTGGCAGGAATTTGAAATAGAAGCAGAGGGTGAGCTTTCCATTGCAGCTATGCTGAATGAACTGAATGCAAGACAGAAACTTACTGATAAATCAGGCAAAGAAGCTGAACCGATTTCATGGGAATGCGGCTGTATGGTGAAAAAATGCGGGGCATGTGCGATGCGAATCAATGGTCTGCCAGAACTTGCCTGTTCTACATTTTTGCAATCTCTAAAGGGAAAAGTAATTGTACTGGAACCTTTGAGTAAATTTCCGGTAGTAAAAGATCTGATCGTTGACAGGTCAGTTGTTTTTGAAAATCTTAAGAAGATCAACCTGTGGCTTGAAAGCGATGCATATATGACAGAGTATACTCATGAGATACGCTATCAATCAGCAAGATGTCTTATGTGTGGATGTTGTCTTGAGGTCTGTCCGAATTTTGATTTTGGGAAAGACTTCGCAGGTGCCATTGCTCCGGTAAACGCATACAGGATACTGAATGAGGAGCAGGATACTTCACACCATGAACAAATAGCAGAGAAATATAGGAAACATTATTTTGAAGGATGTGGGAAATCACTATCATGCCAGAATATATGTCCGGCAGGGATTCCGGTGGAGGAGCTTATGGTAAGGTCAAATGCAGCCGCTGTGTGGAAGAAATGATTAAAAAGAGCTGGAAGTTTTTCTAGTTTAATCTTCTACATGGAAGACATGCTCTATCATACAAAATTATAGTAGAGAAAAAGAGATATCAGTATATTACTGGCATCTCTTTTTTATTTCGAGTGTACGGTGAGTACAGATAAATTATGATTTTTTCCAATGCTTTTGGGGTTCATATTTTCCACAGTCATCACAGGTTTGTGGCCAGTTGATTTTCCACTCAAAATATTCATCTCTGGTAATCACGCCAGATTTCAGTTCTTCTTTTCTAAGAGTCCATTCTTTCAAAAAATCATTGAGAACCCCATAATTAAACCACATGCCAACAGGTGGATGGACTGGCCAGTCGTCAGAGTCATGATAGCGGACGGCGGTATCTTCACTGGAATTGCATTTTTCACCGGGATAAGTCTCTAATTGAAATAGTTTGATCATACCGGGATTAAATTCATCAATCCAAAAAAGTGTTTCCATTAATTCTTCGGCATTCATTATAGTTGGTTCATACAGAGCAATTGGGTTCACATCGAGAATTTTAGCCATTTCAGTAACCAGATCTTTACGGGGAACCCGGTAGTTGGTTTCGTATTGAGCAAGGCGATTTGCACCTTTATCGCCCCAGCCGAGAGCTGCACCGAGTTCTGCCTGTGTCATATTCCGGAATGTCCGGATTTTTTTTATTTTATCACCAATCGTCATATCAGATTTCCTGCTTTCTATTTGATAATTCCATTTTACTATCAAAATCTCAAAATGTAAACAGAAACATTCGCATTTGAGCGAATAAAAAAACTTGACATTAACATTAAAGCGAAATATAATGACAGTATAATCAATATTCGCATAAAAGCGAATGGACAAGGCTGAGATGAAAAAAATCAAATTTTTTATGAAAAATATGACCTTATCGCCTCTGCCATGTGTGATTAGTAGAAAAAGGTTTTGAATAGGAATTCAAGAGCTTTTCCGCACCTTGAAAATTGAATGAGCTGTATAGGTGCCCTTAGAGGATTAAAGGACAACACAGAATTCCACCGCTGTACCAGAGAGTAGCATGTGGAAGTCGAAGATA
>QWCY01005269.1_pt1 | contig 15400 bp, 7 predicted proteins | sample 1972631 | NCBI WGS metagenome assembly QWCY01 (sample SAMN09866696, study PRJNA288562) | Human gut metagenome isolate pre1_stool, whole genome shotgun sequencing... | isolation source: gut | host: Homo sapiens | place: USA: California
CGCTTTGAAAGGTTTGCGTCGTTTTCCAATCATAGGAACACTCTTCACCATGCGGAAATAGGAACGGCGAAGCCCTGCAAATCGTCCGGTGACACGCTCAATATTTACATCATGATCATACAGATACTGGGAAGTGACATAGATGGCAATACCCACAAGCCATAACAATCCGATCATGATGACCAGCCCGTTATTATCCAGTTTACGGAATAACTGAAACAGAATAAGGGGAGGAAGACTCCAGAATATCACCCGGTTTACGATCTTTGTTACTCGATTATCTCCGTATCGATAATATAAATAGGAACGTACCTTTCTCCACAAATACAGTATCGCTGCATAAATAGCGAACGAGAACAGGAATATCCAAAGCCTGTTATGAATGAAGAAATAGGTGAAATAAATGGCAAACAGTAAGATACCAAACTGCCATAGCACATTGATAAAGTCCTTCAGGGAATGGTATTCATTGCTCAATCCCAGACGTTTGCGTAATTGCAAACCACTGTTCCACTGACGGCTGATGTGTCCAGGCCAATCGTAGATCTTAACCAGATTGCGGACAGAAATACGAATTTCTTCATCCGGATTGATAACCTCCGCCTTAGCTCTCCGAAGACTAGTTTGCGCAAAGTATGTCATCCCCGGTATGCCTGCAATCAGTGCTACCAGATAGATTGACTGCCAAAGGATTCCGTCAGTGTATAGCCAGATACAGATTACACCGGACACAAAAAGAATCAGGTGAATGGTCCATAGTTTACGGGATAACGAACGGTACCACTGAAGCACATTTTCCAGTCCCATACAAACTGTCGGAATTAAAATCAGCGTCAGCATGGCGGAAAAGAAAAGTCCGCCTATCACTGTAATGGCAAAAGGTGCACCGATAGCCCCTGCATACTCCGTATCTCCCATAGCCAACGGAAGCATGGCAGCAATTGTGGTGATGGAAGTAATCAGAATGGGACGAATACGTGACATACCGGCAGTCATCAACGCCCTGTTCCGACGGTATCCCCGTTTACGCAAAATGTTGGCGTAATCTATCAGAATGATTCCGTTATTGACGACTACTCCCAACAGAATAAGGAACCCTGTCAGTGTATTCGCATTCATCAGACTGTTGCTCGAAAGCAATAATGCCAGCAAAGAACCGATAGCAGCCAACGGAATGGTAAAAAGCAACACAAAAGGCGTCACTACAGATTCGAAGACTGAAGCAAGGATCATAAATATCAAAAGAAAAGCTGCCAGAATAAGGAATTTGAAATCCCCGAATTCATCCTCCTCATGGAATACCTGCACAGCGACTCCGGACGGAAGATTATAACTGGCAATCAACTGGTCGATATCGGAACGATATCCTCCCAATAAATCTTTCGAAGACTGAACATCTCTCGGAAAAGCATAGTATACCTCAATCTGTTTATCTTGATTGACACGGATGATGCGCGAACGCCCACGTCCATAATTCAGAGACGATATATCTTCTAGATTGTGCATACCGCCATTGGCATTTTCTATCCGGATAGCACGCAAGTCATCCACAGTTTTCTCTTTCTGAGCTTTTTCCTGTGCCTCTTCTTCAGTTTCCTTTTCCGGTATTTCGTCACGGATAATAATATCATAAATATCCTCTCCCACCTTGAAAGTAGCTTCGGAAGAGTATTCATTATTAAGCGCAGTTAATCCGGTGGTAATATTGCCACGGTTAATATCATAGGCAGTCAGCAGAATAGGGTCAAAGTTCAGATTTATTTCCGCCTGACGGGGAGTATACGAAACATGAGTATGCTGTACAAAATCCTGTTCGTCCAACAAATAACGCACTTCCTCTGCCACCATCTGCATCATTTCGAAATCAGATCCCCTGATCACCACCCGTTCACTGTTGTCACCGATGCCCAACAAACGCATAAATCCGCCCAGACTGCTCAGAGCCGAGTTATCTCCTCCGCCTCCCATAGCATCAGAAACATAGATTTCCGCACCATTGATATTGGCAACTTTAGTCTGCACATCCGCTTTTATATCGGCTATTTTCCGTTTGGCGATCTTTGTGTAATCTTCCTGCAAAACGAGTGTCAGAGTCGCCTCTTTTTCCCGAATACGGCAAATCAGATCTTTCTTTTCCGGAAAATCCTCCAGACGTTCTTCCAGTACCTTTACAATCTTATCCGTATTTTCAAGCGTACTTCCGGTAGGCATCACGACACTGATGTTGAACCGGTCTGAAGCAACTTCTTTCATCTGTTGCACATTCAAGGTCAATGACAAAATCAACGTTGCAAAAAGCAAGATCACAGCTCCAAAGACTGTCACTCCCGGATTACGCATACAAGTCTTCAATAAGACCAGATAGACCTGCATCGGACGCTGAACGATCGATACTTTTTCATAAACGACACTGTTCCCACTCTTACTCTTCAAAAGAAGGTAAGTAATCATCGGTATAAAAAGTAAAGCTACAAACAGCGAGATCGTCAAAGTTGATATAATGGATACTCCGATATGGTGCCCGATCAGTTTTATCAGGAAATTATCAGAAAAAACGAACGGCAGGAATACAGTAATGGTAGTCAGGGTAGCCGCCACAATGGAGCGCCACACTTCTTTTGTTCCCTGCGTTACCGAACGTTCGGGCGTATAGCCGTTTCCCGACAAACGATAAATATTCTCAAGCACCACGACACTATTATCCAGCAGCATTCCGATGGCCAACGCCATTCCTACCAAGGTAAGACTATTGATAGTGATACCAAAAGCGTAGAAGAAGTTGAAAGCCGTATAGACAGAAATCGGTATGGAAAGTGCGATAAAAAACACCAGCCGCATATTCTTCAGGAAAAGCCAAAGAACGAACACAGCCAATAATCCCCCTACCAATGCCAGATTAATAATCTGGTTGATATTATTTTCCATGGTTTCAGCCTTGTTCTCCTGAATGACAATTTCCAGTTCGAGCGGAGCCAGTTTCTCATTCAGCTTTTCAATCACATCGGATACACGGTGTGAAAGTTCAATCAGATTAGCCTGTGAATCATTGATCAAAGCAACCGAGACGGCTTCTTTTCCATTCACACGACTATAAGTGGTTTCATCTTTCAAGTCAAAAAAGACGGTTGCCACGTCTTTCAGCAGAATAGGACCGGGAGCGACAACTATATTCTCCAAATCAGAGACTTTGGTATACATCGCATTGACATGGACAAAATTCTTGCTGTCGGGTTCATCTGCGAAGCCTACAAATGTCTTTTCCTGGGTATTCTGCGAAAGCAAACCGCTTATTTTGGAAGCTGTGAGGTTCAGAGCTTTGCAAGCCTCCGGATTCAGACGCACTTCAATGGCTTTCTGCCGTCCTCCGTAGATATTGACGGAAGCTACTCCATCTATGTTCTCCAGATCAGAACGAACATCCTCGTCTACCAGACTCCGGACACGGTCAGTTCCTCCCGTACCACGCACTTGAAGCACCATGAAGTTATTATTCATCTGAGCAATATCCACTTTCTGTACCTGTACGGTAAAACCGGTCGGCAGGGAGGCTGCGATTTCATTCACTTTCTCCTGCAGTTTAAGACTGGTCATCTTGAAGTTGATATTCTTTTTAAAGTCAATCTGTATGCTGGACTGCCTCCTGTCAATGTAGGATTGCAGTTTGTCTACTCCACCTATCGCACTGACCGCTCCTTCGAGTGGAATAATCACTTCCGACTCTACATACGAAGGGTCCATATCCTGCTGTGACGACACCTGGACAAACAGAACCGGAAGTTCTGCGTTGGGCAGCAACTCCACCGGAAGTTGTTTATACGACACATAGCCCAGCAGGCTGAGTGCAATAAACAGCATACAAATCGTTATTCTCCTATTTAGTAAAAAGTTCATCTTCAGCTGTTTTTAGTTCGGCGATTTATACGTCTTTTGATATTCTCCAAGACATAATAGACACAAGGAATAACCATCAAACTCATCAGAGTAGAAGTTATCAATCCTCCGATCACAGCTATAGCCATCGGTGAACGTAAAGATGCACCTTCACCAAAACTGAATGTCATCGGAAGCATGGCCAGAATCGTAGTCAAAGTAGTCATGATGATCGGACGGATACGCTGTTGCCCTGCTTCTACAATGGCATCAGTCAACTCCATTCCCGCCTGACTAAGCTGATTGATACGGTCTACCAGAATGATAGAGTTATTGACGGCAATACCTCCCAGCATGACAATACCGATAACTCCCATCATATTGATAGTGGTTCCGGTAATGAAGAAAAGTAAGATAGCACCTACTACAGCCAGAGGAATAGTCAGCAAGATCGTAAACGGATGCAGCAAGGATTCAAACTGGGAAGCCATCACCATATAGACAAGTACAACAGAAAGCATCAGAGCAAACAACAGACTGTTCATTGATTCTTGCCGTTTTTCTTCCTCTCCTGTCACTGTAATACTGTAGTTAGCAGGCAATTCAATACCTTTCACCGTTTCACGCACTTCGGCTGCTACTTTATCCAGTGATTTACTCGCATCCATATTAGCCATCACCTTACCGATACGGCTTTGATTGCGGCGCAGAATCTCCTTGGGCGCTTGTCCGTGAGTAATGGTAACAATCTCTTGTAATACAAATTCCTGTGTTCCACTTTTGATGACAAGAGCACCAAGAGAACTCAACGGGATATCCGGCACCTTTATGACGATATCACGCATCTCACCGCGATATTCCATCTTACCGACTTCCTTACCGCTTAGTTGCTGCTTCAATTGTTCGATTACCATAGCCACACTCAGATTATTGATACCGGCTATTGTACGATCAATCGAGATCACAACTTCCGGAGCACCGTCTTCCACGGAGGTAATAACATCATAGATTCCATTTACGCCAATCATCCGTTCCTTCACCTCTTCAGTCAACTGAGCAATCTCATCCAACTCCTCTCCTTTGACCTCCACAACAATAGGAGCCCCTTCGCTTCCTAACAGTGAACTCAGAGAATTCTCATCCTGCTGAATCGTCAGTTCCAGTCCGTCAGGATTCTTGGCCGATTCCACGAAAGACGCAATCACCTTTTCCGGTGAAAGTGTACATTCCGGTGAAAGGATCACTTTCATCATTGCTGTATTTTCTCCTTCAAATATCGCATTTTCCGAACCGCTCCCCTCTCCGATATGACTGTATACCGTACATAAAGAATCACCGCCAACGATAGCATATAACAATTCTTCCAGATTACCTACAGCAGCGGAAGTGCGTTCCATCTGTGTACCTTCGGGCATTTTGATTACAGCCGTAAACGTCTTGCTTTCCGCACGGGGCATAAACTCAGTTCCGATAAACGGAGTCAGCAATCCAGTCACGATAAGGAGTAACACTGCCATACCGATCACCAGCCAACGTCGCTGAATCAGCTTGCGAAGCACTCTGCTATATCCTGTAATACGAATGGACTTCACTTCTTCCAGCTTAACCTTCTTGCCGGAAAGCTGGATATATAACATCGGAATCACCAGGATAGCCACAAACAAAGAAGAAACCAGTGAGAAAGTAACCGTCCATGCCTGATCTTTAAACAGTTCGCCCGAAGCTCCGTGAAGATAAACAATCGGCAGGAAGACGACAATAGTCGTCAGAGTAGAAGCTATTACCGCATTGGCAACTTCTGCCGTCCCGTTAATAGCAGCCTCTTTGATACTCAATCCTTTCTCCTGATTTCGGAAGATACTTTCTATGACGACAATGGCATTATCTACGAGCATACCCGCCCCGAGCGCCAGTCCTCCCAATGTCATAATATTCAGTGACAGTCCGTTGAAGAACATCAGATTGAAAGTAGCCACAATCGAGATGGGAATAGCAAGACTGACAATCAGTGTTGTCCCCATCCGGCGAAGGAATACAAACAAGACTACAATAGCGAGAATAACACCCAGAACAGCACTGCTCTTCACTTCTCCTATCGCACTTTTTATAAAAGTACCCTGATTGGAAATCACCTGAAAATGATAACCGGGCAATGCATTCTCTATCACTGCCAATTGGCGGGTTACCTCATCCACCACTTTTACAGTATTAAAGCGCATCTCCTTATAAATAGACAGTCCGATACTACGCTTCCCGTTAATCCGTACAATGTTCTCCGGACGAGCGTTCAAAAACTGCACAGTAGCCACTTCCTTCAAAAAAACAGGAGCTTTATTACTGTTGGCAGTCGCTGTTCCCGAAGCATTGTTTCCGGATGCTTCCTCTTGTTGTATCGCTTTGTATCCGACAATCAGATTCTCAAAATCATCTTCCGAAGCAAACAAGCTCGAACTTTTCACCAGATATTGTAATCCCAGTTCACTGACCCGTCCACCGGATATACTCTGATTATTCGATTCGATGCGCGAAGCGATATCTTCTATTTTCAGTTGAAAAGCATCCAGTTTATAAGGATCAGTCTGAATGGTAAGAGTACTGACTTCTTCTCCCGAAAGCGTCACTTCAGCCACGCCTTCCAGACGAATCAACTCATTGCGGATATAGCTTTCGGCGATTTTCCTTAATTCCGCCATATCTGTAATACTCTGATGAGACATTCCCACCAAAACTACCGGAGACAAGTTCGCATCGTGTTGCGTAATCTTCAGTTCAGTAATATCCTTGTTCTGGGCAAACGGATTCATGGCTTTCTGCAAATCTAGAAAAGCCTCATCCATATCCTTTGTCCAGGTATATTCTACAGTAATTCGTGCCGTCCCGGCTTTAATCACGGAAGAGACCTGAGTAACATCACTCTGCCGGATCGCCATAGACTCCATATTTTTAACGAATTGCTTTTCGATCTCCTCGGGAGGGCGTTCACCCGCCTTTAATTCAATAAACAGGCGGGGATTATTCAGATCGGGCAATAAATCCACACTCAACTGATCGTATGATACTTTTCCCAACAATAAGAGGGCAAATACTACCATACAAATCGTAACCGGATTGCCTACTGCAAATTTGATTATATTCTTCATAAGTATTTCCTATTTTCAAAAGATGCGTTCATATATCGCATCCATGATTTACTTTTGGATTTTGACTTTGGCGTCTTCTTTCAGTGTTTCAAAACCCTTCACTACCAAATTGTCATTTACATTAAGTCCGGATAGAATTTCGATATTATATTCATCCTCCAGACCTGTTTGCAGATTGCGTATCTTTGCCGTATTCTTTTCGACGATATATACGTATTTCCGGCGACGATTGGACAAGATTACGTCTTTAGGTATAATGATAGAACTATCAGCTCTGTCAACGATAATATCTGCTTTGGCGAACATACCCGGACGCAACTTCAACTGGTCATTATCAATCAGAATCTTTCCTTTAAAAGTACGTGTCTCCGTACTGATTGCAGGAGACAGCTCACCGACTCTCGCTTTTAAAGTATCTCCAGGGATGGTATAATGAGTAATATATACCGGTTGCGCTTCCTTGACATAACGAATGCTGCTTTCCGGCAGATTGATATCCATATACATTTTATCATAAGCCATCAGACTCACCATAGCCTTTCCCTGCTCCACTCTTGTATCGGCCGTATAGTGAGGCAAATCAACAATCACACCATCAAACGGAGCTTTCACTTTCATCTTCTCCAGATTGAGTTTTGCGTTTTCATAATCGTAACGGGCATTCGTTACTTTTACTTCCGTATTCCGCATTTCACTCATCGTCACCCCTCCTTTTTCATAGAGAGCTTTCTGCTTTGACTGTTCCTGTTCAGCAATTTCAAGACTTAGTTTTTTAGCGTCAATAGCGATTCCGTTTTCATACTCCTTGTCTTCCAGACGGATTATCAGTTCCCCCTTACTTACCCTGTCTCCCATTTTGAAAGGTTTTCCGGTTCTCGGATTAGTCTGAAGTTTATAAAATCCGCTCATTTCCGCATTCTGAGATGCACCGTAAGTCGGCTGCACTGTTCCTGTTGTATTTATTAATTTACTGATAGAACCTTTCTTCAGCTCCACGACAGATACCGGAGTTGCAATATTATTGGGTGCGTTTTGTGGTTTGTTGCCACAGCCGGTTAACAATAAGGTTGTTAACAAAGAAGATGCAATAAAAATTTGATACTGTTTCATGGTCTGCTTATTTTTTATCAATAATGTCTTTCATAGGAACAAGAGGGATATTCTTGTCGAAATCATACAATGAAAGGATTTTAAGATTAAGTAATTCTATTCTGTAATTAATCAACGCCTGCGTATAAGTAATCTTCTTATTCGAAAGCTGAGTCTGGAACTGGCTCATTTCCATACCGGTTATGTCACCTTCCCGGTAACGAGTCTGATTCAGATCATAGGTCAACTGTGCATTCTGTACATTTTGCTCGGCGATCTTAATCTGAGTCCGGAGGTTTTCGAGGTTACGCCATACCTGACGAATATTCAGCTCGATATCCACTTTATCCTCTTGAAACTCGAGTTCATTAATCCGTTGAGCCATCTTTTGTGCTTTAATCCTTGCTTTCTTTTCACCCCAGTCGAAAATAGGGACAGCAAAGCTGATGGAAACCCTCGGATTCTGTGTCGGATTATTATAGACTTTATTCAGGTGGCTATTATCTCCTATCAATCCGAAAGAGATGGATACATCTCCTTTAAACTCGTTCAGCGCTTTTGTCTTAATCATATCGAACTCAAGTTCCTTGCTCTCTATTTCACGCTGACGAAGTTCCAGACGCGAACCCAATCCATGCGATATGGCCTGGTCCAGATTTACCTGAATCGGTTTAATCTCCACTTCCGCAAATACGAGAATATCTTCATCCAGCCTCATTCCGAGAGTCTGTTTGAGTTTGTCTTTCGCATTCTCCAGATTCACCTGACTTTCGTCTACAGACGAACGTGCCGTAGCCAGATTCAGTTCCGCTTGAAAGAGTTCGTCCTTCGCTGCTAAATCCGCTTCTACCTTATTCTTGATAATATCATAACTTTGCTGGGCATTAACCAGTTCTTCACGACTGATTTCCAGATTACTCTGTGCCATATAGACAGAATAGAACTGATCGGTTATACTTTTCTCCGTATTCAGTTGCTGCAAAGCATAACTGATATTGGCATTTTCATAATCATATTCTATTTGCTTCAGTTCCATTTTACGCTTGTTGTATGTAAAAATAGGCTGAGTCAATTGCAGATAGAGGTCATTGCTGAATGCCCGGTTACTAGTTTTATCGCCTTCTATAATGGAACTGTTGTCCTGCCAGCCGAAACGGTTGATTAAAGAAATAGTACCGTCTGTCCATAGAATGGGCTGATCGACCTGAAAGGTCCCGCTGGTATTGAATGTTTCATTCGTGTACCATTGTGACAGACGATTATCGAAACGCCTGTTCTTGTTATAGTCCACCGGGTTCAGATTTAATGAAAATCGAGATTTTAATGAAGCCTTCTGCGCCAGCAGATTCTGCTTATATCTCTCCAGATTCATGTAGGAACGGCGAAGAGAAGGACTGTTCTCCTGCGCAATCTCCATTGCCTTGTCAATCGTTAAAGGAATTTGTCCTTGTGATGTCAGGGCAATTCCCGTAAAAGTTACGATTGTCAGCAGCATTCTTTTTAATAGTAGTAAGTCACTTTGCATATAGTTTGCTGTTTTAATAATTATCGTTTCACTATTTTCACTGCGTCGGCTGTCACAGAGCGCAGCTTACATTCATCCGTCAGCACGACACGAACCGTATCGGCACTAAAATAGTAAGTACCGAGTTGTTCCCAACCCTCATTGGCTTTTCTCAGATTGATATAGGCATCTTCCATCTCACTGTCGTATGCCACCCTGAAATGATATTCACCCTGAAGGCGATCATTCCATCGCAGTTCATCATCCTTGAATACATGATAATAAAGCTCATATTGACCGGCTTCCGGCACAGGAATTTTCCATGTAGCCGTCTGACTGCCGTCTCCACTCTTAATCACATAGGCCGAACGGATATATTTGCCATAGTATTTAGCATTGGTGGTAGCTGTCCATTGTAAAGGCGCACGCCACCAGGATATGCCCGAATATTTAAAGGAAGTATCCTCCACTTTATCCAGCCATTTAGGCAGAAGTCCTACGACAGCAGGGGTAGAAAGTACAAAGAGAGTGGAATCTTCATTATCCACAATAACCTCTCCCGGCATTTCTAAGGATGATTCCGGCAAGGTATAGATAGTGTCCTTGACTATTTTATTCCGTTCTTGTTTTACATTACCAATGGATTGCCGTATCATATAAGGAAGATTGCCGGAAACCATCGTATTGATTTCCACATCACGTATCTGTTCTTCCCAGACAGAAACAAATTCTTTGCTTGTATGGGCAGCTATCTCTACCTTTTTTCTGGCTCTGGGATCTTCCATCGGTTGATACCACCAGCCATTTTGAAGAACGTTCATCTGAATGATTCCGTCATAATCCGAGTTATTGCTCACCAGTACTTTCAAGACAAAGAATTCTTCTCCTCCTTTATTGACAACTTTGGTCAGTTCGGGCTCTCCGATCGAATAAAAAGGAAGAGGCGTCAACTGTTCCCATTCTTTCAAATATGAATAAAGATCCGTCCGGCTCATTTCTCCCAGAGTATCCAGCATATTTTCGAACTTTATGTTCAGAAATGTATTACGCTTCAACATCGCATATAGTGAATCCCGGAAAGCATCTACGCCCATGTTTATTTCTGACCGGGCAAAAAGACGGCTTGCCTCCAGTCCTACGATATTATTTTGCAGATTACGCTGTTCCACATCAGCCAGCAACTCCTTGAACGTATGCTTTTCCAGCAGCAGGTTGGCCTTTTCATTGTTACTAAGCCCATTTATCTGACGTTCCCACCCTTCATTTTCCGACTTCTTTTGCAGATATAGCTCAATAGCACGATTGGCAACAGGCCATTCCGAAGAGTAAATATTGTACCGGAAATTATAAATCTGCGGGAAAAGGAAATAAGGATTTGCCGTAGACGAAAGATTTCCCCGTCCTCTACTACCCGACGAAAAGTTATAATCGCCTTCTGTCTGCAAAAACATCCAGGCAAAGTTACTAAAAGTCCGCATCTGGGCTTCCTGCAGACTGATTTCATTATTTCCCGACCACCGGATATGATTCTTCACCTGCCTCTTCACATCCAGTTCCCAGAATATAGCTCCTTTTTCGGGGAACAATACCATTTCAGGTTGTACTGTCTCCTGCGCTTGCGACCAGGCACGTTCATAGCTGGCAAATTGCACAGGAACTTCTACAATAGAAAATCGCTTAAAAGGATAATCCAGTTTATATTGCCGTGCCAGTTGCTCTTTCACATTACGTATCAGCCAGGGAATGGTATCGTGAATAGAATCAAACGAAGCAGTAAAATAGTCATGGTCCCTTAAATGCCAAACGCTATAAAGAATGCTGTCCGCATAAGCACTTTTTTGCTGATAGTCACCTATAACCAACGATAGTGTCTGAGACGGATAATCTCCTTTAAACGAATACACTCCTTCTTCATCACACTTTCCTTCCCCTTGAGAAAGAGGAACTAACCCCGGTAGAGGCTTGACCTTCAAGCGATAATTACTGAAATAAGTCTGCTGCCAGTCAGGATTTTTATCACTATAGCTTGTTCCTGCACGGGGATACCAATAAGTTTCAGGGGTAAGCATCAGATAATTTTTCGTCTGAAAACTATACTGCTTGTCTATGTTGAACAGAAACTTTTTATTGGAAGCTTGCAGCACTTCGGGAGGGATATCCAAATAACAGAATGAGTTATCTATCTGTCCGTCATACCTGAATGTTGCAGAGATTGTATCGCCTTTGGCATGCTTCGTGCCGAAATCCACCAATACTATTTGCTTGTCACGTTTAAACTTGAGTTGCTGTCCGGCCGAATGAACGGAATGAATGGTTAATCCCGGATTCAAACAGAAGGTGAATACGGCAGATGAGTCCAATGCCACTCCTTTCACAGTTACTTCCGACAGAAAATCTTCAGGATGCTGCTCTACAGAAAGATCATATTCATGAATGAACATCTTCGGAGTAGAAACATATTGGTTGTTGATCTTCGTATAGGTAGCGCGTATATCACTTTGATATAAAATCGAATGTATATGCCAATAACCGCATACGAAAGCTAACATGAGAGTACAAAAAGAAATAACCAGCCACGGATAATTACTGTGCGATGAATTCGGCAGACGCCTGAACAGGGAAATCGTGAAAAAGACAAACGCCAGTCCGGCAAGAAAATAGATGCCACGATGATTTAAAATCACCTCCCAGTTGGAAAAACCGACAATGCTGGACTTCACCAAAGGAAGACTATAAGCCATATAATCGAAAAGATAATAAAACTTATCTTCAATATAGTCAGGTTGAATGCAGCCGTAATAGCCATAATAATGAGATTCAGCAACAAAAAGACGCGCAGATTTCCCCAAATCTTACCGATGACGTATTCAGCATTACTTAATGGACGGACATAAAAGACTTCTGATGTATCCAGCTTTTTATCTCTTTTCAGGAAGTCGGATGCCAGAAAAATAGCAATAACAGCCTGCCCTGTATTTAGCAACAGTAAAATTAGATAAGGAATGTTCGATGGAATGGCTGTAGCAATCCAGAAGCCTCCGCTATCTTCCGATACGAACAACTGGAAATTGAAAAAAGTAATGATAGTTACAGCGAGTACCGTGAATACTCTGAAGAACCAGCTTCTGATTAATAATTTACTTTCATATTTTGCTACCGATTGTATATTAGATATAAAGGTCATATCAGCATATCGTGTTTAGTCGTTTGTCCAAAGGTTTAATTGATTCTCCATGTAATATACATAGGCGTGTTCCAGATTAGGGGGAAATGGTTCCGCTTCGTATCCTTCTACTTTATCGGCAACCACCTGTACTTCCCAGATTGTCCCCGATGGAATCGTTGAGATTACCGGATATTTTTTATCGATCTCATGCAACTGATCTCCCGCAGCCCTGATTCTCCACACTTTACCCTCGGCTAATTTCAACATATCTTGCGGAGAACCGTTGAAGGAAACTTGTCCCCGGTTCATTAACGCCATATTATTACAAGTACTGGAAATATCACCGACAATGTGAGTAGACAAAATAATAGTCACATCATTCTCGCTGACCTCCGAAAGAAGATTACGGAAACGGATACGTTCTTCCGGGTCAAGTCCGGTAGTAGGTTCATCAACAATGATTACTTTAGGATGATGTATCAGCGCTTGTGCGATTCCTAACCGCCGCTTCATACCTCCCGATAATTTATTGGCATATCGTTCGCGAACATCGAACAAACCTACGTTTTCGAGCATTTCATCCACAGCCTGTTTCCTCTGCCTGCTATGGTTCATACCGGACAGACGCGCCGCGTAATCAAGAAACTCATACGTTTTGTATTTGGCAAAAAAACGAAAGTCCTGAGGAAGATACCCCAGAATACCGCGTATTTCTTTTCGCTGTTTCATCAAATCATAACCGCAAATTTCTACCTGCCCGGAAGTTGGTTCCATAAGGGCTACAAGAATACGCATTAAAGTAGATTTGCCGGCGCCATTGGGTCCTAATAAGCCAAACATCCCTGCAGGTATTTCCAGATTGACATCTTTCAAGGCATGATTTCCGTTTGGATAGATCTTATTAAGGTTCTTAATAATTATGCTCATGACATTTTATTTGTCCTATGTTGTATTGGGTGATAAAGATAGGCTTTATTTACAGGATACAAATCATAATTATAAACATTAACTTATATTAGTAGAATTCTGTTTGAAATGGACATTCAAGAAACATCCATATATCTCATAAACGAAAAGGAAGAAACCACTTCACAGTGACCTCTTCCTCCTCATATCCCATATGATTATTACCCAACAGGGTTTATAAAAAAGGGTTTTATTAAAAAAGGGTTATTTTTATGATCTTTATTATTTATTAGTTACTTCCACCCTGACCACCACTATGAGTAGGATTAGTAGTAACTGTCTTATACTGATGATCAGTTCCGGTATAGCGTGTTGCAGTTACTGAAATTGTAACAGGATTTCCTTTATACAGCACCTTAGCAGACAATGTAGTAGTACGAGTTTTAGCATAACAAGTATAGTTCATTGTTGTATAACCGTTTACGTTTACAGTATTATAAGTACGTTCTGTTGTTTTCACACCTGATGCTGAGCCCATCAACGAATACAAACGAGTTTTGAAGAAAGCTACCATTGCATTAATTGTTGCATCACTAGCACCTGACAATTTGCTCTTTACAGCATTGGTGATATCTGCATCTTTACATTCCCAACCGGATTTCTCTTTATAAGTCAATGCAATGCCAGTTACAGCTTTAGGATTTTCACTGTTATCACGGCTTGCCTGTCCTAAAACTTCACTCTTCACGACTGTTTCAGAACTAACCTTACTAGTTACTTTATTTTCTACAGCATAAGAAGAGAAGTGCTTGATATCTGCCTGATAACTACCATTTTTCAAGTTTACTTTACTTGTTTGTACATCCCATTTTCCTGTTGTGGTATTCAGATAAGTAAGTTGCATATCCGATTCAGCAAAAGTTACATCAGGAATAGGATTAGGAATGGAAATAGTGACCGGATTTACAAATTCCAAACCTGTCGGTTCAAAATGAGCAGCAGCCAAAGGGATAGTTTTTTCTACATCTTTATTCTCTTCCGCAGGTTTTACATCCGTTGTTACTTCTTCGGGAGCTGGAACATAAGTAGTTACACTAATATCAGCTGAACCGTCTTCATTGATACCCGTTCCACTTTCAGGAAGTGCATCAGCTGGAATAGTGACTTCTACTGTTGTAATAGGAAGATCCTCAACAACTTCATCTGCCGGAGTTGTAGTTGGGTCCGGAATGTCTTTATTAGAGTCACTATTATCTTTTACTGTAGCCTCCTCACCTTTTTTCACATTTTCCGGTTCACTTTGCTTAGTCAAAGCCACAGCAACAGTTACCACACTACGATTTTCCGCATTAGCAGCAATCTCTACAGAAGTATTTTGAGCAAGATAACCTTTAGGAGCAACTTCTACAGAATACTTACCTGTTTTTGTTTCTGTTACAGAGAACTTACCATCCTTGTCTGTCTTAATTGTCTCAGTACCAATTTTTACATCAACACCAGATACACCTTTACCGGCATCCGTCACAGTACCCATAATGTAATACTCAACAACCGGAGCGGGAGTTTCGATAACTTCACCCGGCTCTTGTTTTGGTTCATCGTCATCATCATGACAGGAAACTGCTGCAAAAGACAACACACCGAAGGCTATCGCCAAAGAGCATGCATACAACCATTTTAAATTTCTCATAATTGTTCAATTTTTGTTTAAATTACTAATATCAA
>QWCY01006002.1_pt1 | contig 15367 bp, 14 predicted proteins | sample 1972631 | NCBI WGS metagenome assembly QWCY01 (sample SAMN09866696, study PRJNA288562) | Human gut metagenome isolate pre1_stool, whole genome shotgun sequencing... | isolation source: gut | host: Homo sapiens | place: USA: California
CTCACAACTTAAAAGAGCTTTACTGAACCATAACGGATTAAGCGATACCAACAAAAAGAAGTTTATTGATGGATTTCTGAATATAACAAAGTAGGCTGGAAATTGCCAGCCTACCATTTGTCCATTACAAACATCTGGAGCTTTTCAGCCTACCAAATGTCCATTATGCCGTTTTTTACCAACGCAGAGTAAATCTTAAAAGATTGTTATTCGAATGACAAGAGAAGAAGATTGATTTATAATTTGTCTGCTAAGTATTTTCCCGTAAAACTGTCTTTACATTTGGCAACTTCCTCTGGTGTTCCGGCTACGACTAGTTTTCCTCCTTCTTCTCCACCATTAGGGCCAATGTCGATTACGTGGTCAGCGCATTTAATTATATCCATATTATGTTCAATCACGAGAATGGTATGACCTCGTGAAATAAGTGCGTCAAAAGCACTTAGCAAGCGTTTTATATCATGAAAATGTAAACCTGTGGTAGGCTCATCAAACATAAAGAGCGTTGGCTCTTGCCGCTCATGTCCGATGAAGAAGGCTAATTTCACGCGTTGTATCTCACCGCCTGAAAGCGTTGATGAGTTTTGCCCCAATTTAATATATCCCAGTCCTACATCTTCCAGAGGTTTAAGTCTATCGACTATTCCTTTCTTTTTATGCTTTCCAAAGAACTGTATGGCTTCAGAAACAGTCATGTCAAGAACATCATTAATGTTTTTTTCATGAAAGTAAACATCTAATATTTCTCGTTTAAAGCGTTGACCATGACAGGTTTCACACTCTAACACTAAATCTGCCATAAACTGCATTTCTATTGTAATAACACCAGCTCCCTTACATTCTCCACATCTCCCCCCATCTGTGTTGAATGAGAAGTATTGAGGTGTGAGTCCTAATTGTTTTGATAGTTGCTGCTCTGCAAATAGCTTTCTGATTTCATCATAAGCTTTTACGTAGGTTGCTGGATTCGATCTCGTACTCTTTCCGATGGGGTTCTGGTCTAGGAATTCGATGTGTTTGATTTGTTCAACATCTCCAATCAGCTGAGAGTATTCGCCAGGTATCTCTGCTATTTCGTCTAATCTTCTCTTGATGGCAGGGTATAGAGTTCCTTTTACAAGAGACGATTTCCCACTTCCGCTGACGCCAGTTACCACAGTCATAACATTTAGAGGAACCTTGACATCAATTCCCTTTAGATTGTTCATCCTGCATCCTTTCAATTCTATTGATAGATTCCAGGATCGTCGGCTCTTGGGTACTTCGATTATTTCTTTTTTTGTTAAATATTTCAGAGTGTATGAGTTGGGGTATTGTTCTAACAATTTTATATACTCAGAGTTTCCAATTGGCGTATTGGGAATTTTTCCCTCAAAAACAATTTTTCCTCCTAATCGTCCAGCATCAGGGCCAACGTCAATGAGGTAGTCTGCTGATCTGATTATTTCCTCATCGTGTTCCACGACAACGACGGTATTCCCTATGTTCTGTAATTCTTTCAGTACGTGTATCAGCCTTTGCGTGTCTCTGCTGTGTAATCCAATAGACGGCTCGTCTAAGATGTACAGAGAACCAACCAGGGATGACCCTAATGACGTTGTCAGATTGATGCGTTGACTTTCTCCTCCACTTAACGAGTTCGATTGGCGGTTCAGCGTCAGGTAACCAAGTCCCACATCGATAAGGAATTGTAGTCTATTGGTTATTTCTGAAATCAGCCGTTTGCTGACTTTTTGTTCTGTATCTGTGAGTTTTAGCCTATCAAACCAACTTTTTAGGTTCGAAATCGGCATCTCTACTAAATCGGTTATTGCCATACCTGCAATCTTAACCCATGTCGCTTCTTTTTTCAGTCGTTTGCCGTGGCATGCCTTGCAAGTTGTCTTTCCTCTGTATCTGCTTAGCAATACCCTGTATTGAATCTTGTACTGATTATTCTTCACCATTTGGAAGAATGAGTCAATGCATATTCTTTCATTGAGGATGTTGTCTGCATCGCTTGGTAATCCATGCCAAAGTTGGTCCTTCTCCTGTATGGTCAGTTCAAAATACGGTTTGAAAATGGGAAAGTTGTCTTTGACAGCTCTTCGGCAAAACTCCTCTTGCCAGATTTTTGTCTTATCACCATGCCAGCATTGAACACATCCCTCATAAACTGATAATGACGAATTGGGTATGACCAAGTGCTCGTCGATACCAATAATCTTGCCAAATCCCTCACAAGTTGGACAAGCGCCAAGCGGAGAGTTGAACGAGAACATATTATCGTTGGGCTCTTCAAACTTAATTCCATCTGCTTCGAAACGCGTGGAGAAATCATACGACAGGTTGGCAGGTAGAAAAACAACGCGCAACATCCCATTTCCTTCATAAAATGCTGTTTCACAAGAGTCGGTCAAACGTGAGATTGTTTCTTTTGAGTCATCTACCGACATTCGGTCAATCACTAGAAATATTTCCTCTGCTTTGAGCTCCTTGGCCTCTGGTTGATTCGCCTCTAACCAATCATCAATTCGTTGCATCTCTCCTTTCACGAATATTCTTGCATATCCTTGCTGGATTTCCATCTCCAATTGCTCATGGATCGTTCTCTCATTGTTCAGATGTAATGGAGCCAAAATATAGAATTTCGTACCTTTGGAGAAAGTAGAGACTTTTTCTATGACATCCTCAACTGTATGACGTTTGACTTCATTTCCACTTATGGGACTGAAAGTCTTGCCTATTCTCGAAAAGAGCAAACGTAAGTATTCATAGATTTCTGTGGAAGTGCCTACCGTGGAACGTGGATTACGTGCAATGACTTTCTGCTCGATTGCTATTGCTGGCGGAAGGCCTTTTATAAAATCTACTTCGGGTTTTGACATTCTGCCAAGGAACTGCCTGGCGTAGGCAGAAAGGCTTTCAACATATCTACGTTGTCCTTCGGCATATAAAGTGTCAAATGCAAGTGATGATTTTCCGGATCCTGATACGCCGGCGATTACAACGAATTTCTCTCTCGGAATTTTTACGGTAACGTTGTCTAAGTTGTTAACCTTTGCACCTTTTATCTCTATATAATTATCAAATTTATGCTTGATTCTATTCATCTTCTTCATTCGAAGTCTGTTGTTTATAAATACAAAAATACAAAAAAGATTTGTTTTCTCAATCTAATTCATGTATATTTGCAAATAATCACCAAACAAATTTATATTATGAAATATAAAATATTAATTATAACGGCTTTACTTTTCCCATCAGTTGTCAGTATGGCTCAATCCACCTACGAGATTATTAATGCCAAGCAGAATCCTATCAAAGTTGGAAATGTCGAAAACCTAACGATCGATGCTCAATATCAGGAGTGGCTTAGTCTGTATGAAAAAGTCGGATATGAAATTAATGAGGTGTCGGAGCAATACCAACGCGAAGTCGATAAACGTGGATATCCCAAGAAGAAGACGGTTTTGCAGAAAATCAAGTTGGTGGAGCAATATATACATCTGTTGAAGCAACAAAGAGATTCACCCACGTTGAATCAAAATCTCGACTTCAAGAAAGTTGAAAACAAAATCTCTTTATGGGAAAATCAGTTGGAAGGTCTTAACTTTCTTCTGAGTAAGTTATAATATAAGCGTATGAGTTCTTTGCATTTCTGGTAAAGACATGATAGATATAAAATTATCCTTTTTCAACTTTAATACTTGCTGAGGAATAGACTATGGATGAGCAGAATAACATAATAAATGAGTATGCTGACCCTGTTGAAGAGAGACAGATAAGGCATTTTGCTTGTAAGGAGATGAGCCGTCAGATTCACCGCTACATAAAAGGAATGCGAGGGTCGAAAGAACACATGCTCAGATTTGAGGACACCATGCAAAAGTTGTCACTTGAGGAAAGGGAAAGGGCCATCGCTTTGTATCTTGATCTCAATCGTAAGGCAATCAAGGGATTGGATATGAAGTTGGTGTTGGTGAGGTCGATGGCCAATTATACTGACACTTTTGGGTATCTGATGACGCTGGTTAATGACAAACGTAGAGTGGTACGCTATCTAAAAATGCTAAATGACATCTACATCCAGCACCATGAAGTGATAGAACATGACGGAAAGTTTGGCATCCTCGACCATCAGGGCAAGGTCATACTCAGTCCTATATACGAATTCGTGCGTACGTGTTATGTTTATGTAGACGATCTTCGGACGATGCCGATTATAGCCCAGCTGAATGGTAAGATGGGCCTGGTTCTTCCTGATGGAAAGGATACGCAAGTAACTCCATTTAAATATGATAGCATATCATTGCGTGAGGAACCTCCTTATTTCGAGGCGCGTTACGATTCCAAGGAAATACTGTTGACAACGGATGGTGTGGAAAAAGAAAAGCCTATGCCCGCCAAATAATATAGAGAATTATTGATGTCCGGTAAAACTTTTTTGGGGCTATCTGTGTTAGTTAAAATAGACTTAAACTTATTATTTCTTAGAATTATCGGTTATTTTAGGTCTTTTCTTGTCAAAATAAGTGCATTTTATAATGGTGGCGGACTAACGGATTCTGGCCACCACCTGTAGTGCTACCAGTCTCGTTATTCTTGTCGGTCTTTTCCTTCCCCTACTCATACTTACCAAACGAAAGTGTAGGTGTCATGGTCGTATTCAAGCGAGATAGGATAACCTAAGGAATTCAGTTTCCAAGAGAAATTCATAGGATTGTTTTCATCATCGACAAGTCTTACCGGCAGATTTTTGGTTGCTTTTCCGAGTATTCCTGCATAATAAGCGTACCCCATTTCGTCCATATCAACGCCAAAGGTTGCGTCAAAGGCCATGAGGCAGCCTTTGTTCTCAATCGGTGAAGTTACTTTCGCTGAGGTGTAATACACTTTACAGGAGTTGCTTTCTTTTGGTTCATCAGCAGAAACTGTTGCTGTTTCAACGATGTTACCGTCTTGATATTTAATGGTAGTCTTCTCGTTTCCGCCTTCAGAGCGCAGCATTGTCAGCAGTTGCCCATCGTCGTTGTAGGTGAAATCCCATGTTTCATTTTTATGGTCTGTATTCCATTCGCTTTCTCTGGGATTCTTGTGGTAATTTGTCTCTTCACAGTGCTTTACAAAACCATTTTTGTTGAGGTACAAATTGAATACTTGTTTTTTTTCTTCTGAGCTTTCAACAGTCATAATCACATTGGGTGAATTTGCTGCACGGGTAGTAGGTTCTACGTATTCAAATGTAACTGTCTCGTCTTCTGCTTGGATTGCTGAAACCTGCCCCTTCTTATTTGTCTGAATGGTCATACCTGCTACAATCTTGGGTAGTCCGCCTGTAAATACTGTTTTTGGGTTCACTGCTGCACCAATAGCACCATTACCATCATTACCTTCATTGTCATTGCTACATGACGAGAGAGTCATTGTTGCGCACAATGCCGCTGTGGCAAAGTACGCCATTGTTAGGATTTTCTTCATTGTATCTGATTTTATTGTTAATGCAAATATACGATTTATTTCATGAAACGCAATGCGATGCCTTTGTTTCTTCAGTATTGCTGATTTTTCTCCTCTGCGTTAAAGTGCGAACAACCTTGTCAATACGCTCCAAGAATGTCCGCACCTAACGCCGAGAAACTCTCTTCAACACCCAAGAGATTTGCACTTCCGTCTTGAATGTTTACAATTTATTCTGCCAATGGAACAGCAAAATATGCTTTCTTTCCTGTAGGATAAATACCTTGAATGTAGAGTACTGGCTCCTTGCTGGTTGAGGCTGCCTTGACTTCTTGCTGAAGATTCTCGATGCTCTTGATGACAGCGTCATTTACTTTCTGAATGATAAATCCTCTGTTGATTCCCGATTCCTTGAGAACGCCACTGCTCACCTTAATTACTTCCAGCCCATAGGAGATGTTGAGTTGTTTCTTTTGAGCGTCTGAAACAGGACGGAACTGGCCGCCTAAAACATCTATGTCAACTTGCGCGATAGGTTTTGTCGTACCTTGTGCATTCTTCAGTGTTACAGTCTTGGTTATTTCTTTCTTGTTGCGGATGAAAGTGATGCTTGCCTTGTCGCCTGGGCGTTTACTATTCAGTGCCTGTTGGAGTTCTGACATTTTGGAAACCTTTTTCCCATCGAACATTGTAATCACATCGTTCTCGCGAAGATCTATATCCTTGGCATTACCGTCATCATTTACTTGAGCGACATAGACACCTTCGTTTGTGCCGAGATTAACTTCCTTGCCTTGTTCTTTCTGTGCATTAATGTAGTTAAGTACATCAACACCTTGAATACCTAATGTCACGCGCTGAACATTTCCGTATTTCTTTATATCATCGACAACTTTTGTCATAATGGCCGTCGGTATGGCAAAGCCATACCCTGCGTAGGAGCCGGTCTGAGAATAGAGCATTGCATTGATGCCGACAAGCTCTCCTTGAGCGTTTACGAGTGCACCGCCAGAATTACCTTGGTTGATGGCTGCATCTGTCTGGATGAAACTTTCGATTCCGTTCGGAGTGGCGCCGAGTCCACGTGCCTTCGCACTTACAATTCCAGCAGTAACCGTATTATTCAAGTTGTAGGGGTTGCCCACCGCAATTACCCATTCGCCCACCTTCAATTGCTCTGAATCACCAATGGGAAGGGTAGGGAGATTTTTCCCGTCAACCTTGATCAGCGCCAAGTCTGTGTTTTTGTCAGTTCCTACTATGCGAGCTGAGAACTCACGGTTATCATTAAGTGTGACTGTCAATTCATCAGCACCTTCAACAACATGATTGTTCGTAACGATGTAACCGTCAGCCGAGATGATTACACCTGAACCTGTAGCCTGTCTTTTGGGTGTTTGAATCTGTTGCTGACGAGAACCGCCGTTACCGCCAGGGTTGCCGAATCCAAAGAAATCGAAGAATCCTCCAAATGGATCATCTGGTACTTCAACAGTCCTGGTCTTGGAGTTTTGTACATATTTGATATGAACGACTGCCGGAAGAGCTTTATCTGCCGCATAAGTTAGGTCAACGGGCTGCCCTGGAACTGCTACTGAAGCCTTTGCTCCATAAACTTTAATGAAAGCTCCTGTAGAGAATGCGAGTGCAAGCACACAAGATGCACCAATTAAAAACTTTCCTAAATTTTTCATAACTTCCGTTTAATAATTAATTTATATTTTATGATTACAATTTATTCTATCTATTGCCAAAAAACTACAATTTATTGCGATCGGCTCATCGGTAAAACAAATGCAAATATAGACCCAAAAAATGTATTTCAGAAACTTTATCCGACTTCTTTATTCGATTTTAACAATTAGTTTTAACAACTTAACGGCTCTTAATCTGTGAGGCCCTGAATTTTACATTCGTTCAAAAAAGAAATCCGTTGGAACTCGGCTCGGACGTATATCTGGGAGGAAGAATACATGTGAAGTTTTATCGAATAGAAGTAAAAAAAAAATAATATCCTTTGCTTTTTATCGAATTTACACTATCTTTGCAACAAAATATACTTAGGTAGTTTTCCGGTTCTGTCGCTGGTATTTTAATGTACAAGAGGAAAGTCCGGGCGGCATAGGGTATCTTGCTTCCGAAAATAGAAGCTATTGGTAACAGTAGATGTAGGTAGAAGAAAATAACCGCCAAAATATTGGTAAGGGTGAGAAGGTAGTGTAAGAGACTACCAACAGGTGGGTGATCACCTGGTTGTACCGTTCAGGAGCCGCAAGTTCATGTAAACCGTTGTTTGAGGGCTACCCGCCCAAAACTTTAAGTTACAACGGAGGGTAGAACGCTTTACTGTAAGGGTGACCTTTCAGATAGATAAATGACAGACATCTTCATATTATCGAAAGATGATGAAGATACGGAACCCGGCTTACAAGGATTGCTACTTAAATTAAACTCACATCTTCTCCCATTCTTGGGAGAATGATGGTGAGGTTTAAATACAATGTGAATATGAATCTATCACCAGAATATAAAACGATTTTAGATGATTTTCAACATCAAGTTGAACACAAGATAAATCTCTATGGAAGTGAAGCCTCATTTCCTCAACGGCCACAACACCTGAGCGAAGAGTCCCTCTCTGATTATCTTTTTGAAATTCAGGCAGCTTTGGATAGTTTTGGAAGTACGAAATCACAATATACAATTGCGGGATTTCTGATGTGTTTACCAATAATTATCATATCGGCTTTTCCTGATGATTGTTTGCCATTTAAGGATTTTTACAACGTTCTGTTGGCAATTGGTGTAGGATTGGTATTGTTCGCAACCTATTGGATTATTTCAAAGTTGATGATTCGTAATAAAATTAACAATGTAAACAAGGCTTATCCAGAAGTAAAAGCCTATGTAGATAAAGTCCTTGCATATAAATAATTGTATGATGGATTACCGTCAACCAAGTTGTTCATTGGCTAATATTTAATTTTTAACAATATGGAATTACCTGATTTATCTAAATACAAAGATAAGTTTACCAAAACAGGGTTTGTAGAGAAAATCCATCGAATTGCCAAGCGTGCGGGAGCGAAGTTGGTATATGCTGCGTTGATACTCTATTATTCAATGGAGAGTGATAAAGTGTCCATCAAAGACAAAGCTATCATTATCGGAGCTCTTGGATATCTGATTTCACCATTGGATATTGTTCCTGATGCGATTCCTATAGCGGGGTTGGGTGATGATCTAACTGTTCTAATCTATGTGCTTCATAAGATTTGGGGGAATGTGGGAGAGGATGTCAAGACGAAGGCCCACGCCAAGCTTGTTCAATGGTTCGATGAGGATGAGATGAAAGGTGCTGATGACTTATTCAATGAAGACAATTCTAACAATCCCATATAGATATTCGTAGAAAACGAATATCATATAGTTGATTAGCCTTAAGCTATTTGACCGATAAACAATCATCGATCGATAATTTTGAGATTGTGGTCTATAACTATTCCGTTTCGTATGGTTATACAGTATTTTATTATAGCAATAGTATTTTTTGTTTCTGTAGCTTATGCTATTTTGCTCCTTATCAAGGCATTCAAGAAAAAGAATGATCCCTGCAAAGGTTGTTCAGGCTGTGCCATTCATGAGCAAATGCTTAAAAATAAATCAACTTCTGAAGGCAAAACCCCTTCATGCTATCGCAAAAAGTAGAGAAAAATTTGGCGGAATGAAATTTTATTACTAAATTTGCACTCGCATTTCAGAAGTGATGTCTTTTAGTAAATGTAATTTGGTGCCTGGGCCGGTCGGTTAGGTAACGGTCTGCAAAACCGTGTAGAGCAGTTCGATTCTGCTAGGCACCTCGCTTATTTCCAAATAAAAAATGTCAGAATCATCACGATTCTGACATTTTTGATTTATTATAGGGGTAATGGACATTGCGTAGGCTGAAAATTGCCATTCTTTTTAACATTTGAGCTGTCACAGAAGACACATGTCTTTACACGCTCGACACTATTAAGCCGATGCTTGCAAAAATCGCATTATCCTAAGTACTTCATTAGAACGCGTGCATTGCCACTTTCCCGGATTTTTTCAATGGCTTTCTCCCTAATTTGTCTTACGCGCTCACGGGTGAGTGCCATTTCTGTTCCAATCTCTTCCAATCCTTTCTCCTGACAGCCGATACCGAAACATTCGGTAACGATTTTCCGTTCACGCTCTTTAAGCGTATTCTGAAGAACAGCTTTAAGGTCGTCGGACATTGATTCGAAATCTACTCCTTTGTCTGTGCGTGAATCTTCGCCTGACGCAAGCATATCGCTCATAGAGTTGTCATCGTCGTCGCTGAATGGCGCATCAATACTCATGTGATGATTGTCGGCACTCTGACTTTGTCTTATTCTTGCCTCGTCAATACCAGTGAGGTCTGCTAACTCATGAATTGATGGGCGTCGATTGTGTTTCTGAACAAATTCGTTTGTAACTTGATTGATTTTTGAAATAGCGCCCACTTGGTTCAAAGGAAGTCTGACTATTCGGCTTTGCTCAGCGATTGCTTGCAAAATACTCTGACGAATCCACCAAACAGCATAAGAGATAAACTTAAAACCGCGGGTCTCATCAAATTTCTCTGCTGCCTTCACTAGCCCGATGTTTCCTTCGTCGATAAGGTCGGTGAGGGAGAGTCCTTGATGTTGGTATTGCTTTGCTACGGACACGACAAATCGAAGGTTTGCCTTGATTAGTTTTTCCTTAGCTCGTTCGCCTTTTCGGCCACCCTTGTGAATTTCCTGAGCGAGCTCAATCTCTTCATCAACGGTAATCATAGGTTCACGACCAATCTCTACTAAATACTTGTCAAGAGCTTCACTAGAACGATTGGTAATACTTTTAGAAATCTTAAGTTGTCTCATTTACTTTAATTTTTCCTCCTAAAATAATTGGTATTTTTCCGCTATCCTACATGAAACGGCTCGCAAAGGTACAAAAATAATTTGGATTTTGCAAGTCGCCTACCGTTATATTTAGACTTTTTAATAGAATGAGAAATAACAGCATTTTCCAAAGCACAGCTTCCACACTCCAGAAGGTAAGGTTTTGAGATTCAAAAGGTGACCTTTTGCGCTCCAATAAATTACCTTTGGGAATGTGGTATTTATCTTCTTGATTTTCTTTTAGTTATGAAAAATAGTTTAAGTCTTCCAGAACAGATGCTAATTTGCAATAGATTGGGCTCAAACTACCAGTTCTTTTTATCTAAATTGGTTTTCACAGTTATCTTCATATTCATTCCCATCATCTTGACAGTTCCATCAGTTGTTGAGTCACTAATCCACCCTGATGGTAGGAAATTGTAGTTATCCACAGAATCAAAGTCAAGATTTGTCATTCCCATTGCTTTCATCTGTCCCCAATTGTTTTCTATTTGCGAGGTTACTTCTTCTCCCATACCCATCTTTTTCATATTGGCAATCATCATTTGCTTCACATCATTTTCGGTCATGTTGCTCTTGCTCAACCCTGTCACTTTAATGTTGCCCTGTAGCTTATTTATTGAATAGGTGGTAACAGCTTTGATGCCTTGTTGAAGAGTGCGGTCTTCCTTGTCTCCGTTATTGATTTTCTTGCCGTAGAATGATAGGAATGTCACTTCGTTGATGTTGTCAATGATGTTTTTCTCCTCAAGTTGTGCACTGATACTCATGATGGCCTTAGTTTTTGGCATCACTGCCTCTATCTGGGGGTTCTCAGAGTAAAGTTTCTCCAATTCTGCAATGGCTACACTGCTGGCTTTGCCAACAACGTCGTCATAGTTCTCTATTTTTATAATTTTACCATTTGCATCAGTTTGCAATATGACGGGTGTGTTGGTCAGATACTTTTCCATCGAATCGCCCATTTGGTTGGCGATTTCTTTGTTGCCTTTGTAGTCAGCCTTTGTAACGGTTCGTTCCAACCGGTAGCCAGTATTGGTTTTATCCAACACGACGTAACGAGTAGAAGTGGTTACGCCAAACTCTTTGTTGCCAGCCCCCATAGGCAGTTCCATTTTTATATTACTAACTGTTTGATAAATAGTTGTGTCTCCTTTGTTAAAGTTAGCCTTGATTGTCGTTTGCGCCTCTGTCGTGAGTGCTATACCTATAGCAAGAATTGAAAAAAGAATAGTTTTCATATAGTTGAAATTTATGTTATTAATATTTCTCTTGTTTTTCTATGATTCAAATTAGAGTTCTCGACATCAAAAATACGACTATTACTTGATAATGCCAAATAAATAGTGTGAAAAAGAAACCCGTGAGCAAAAACTTTACTCACGGGTTCCTTAATTTATACTTGGGGATTTAATATGCACGTGCTATTAAAACCCTATATTTCGCTGGTTTACCACTTACCATATCCACGCCCTCTGTTTGCTCAAACATAAATGGTACACATCGAATAGTAGCCTGTGTTTCTTCCTTGATTTTATCTTCAGTCTCAGTTGTGCCATCCCAATGGCAGAGGAAGAAGCCCCCATCTTTGACTTTTGTCTTAAACTCTTCATAGTCGTCACACTCATAAATGTGTGCGTCGCGGAAGTCAACAGCTTTTTTATAGATATTCTTCTGAATTTCATCAAGAAGATTTCTCACATAATCAACAATTCCGTCAAAGCTAACACTTTCTTTTTCAAGAGTGTCACGACGCATTACTTCTATGGTATTGTTCTCCAGGTCGCGACCACCCATTGCAAGGCGTACAGGAATACCTTTTAGCTCATAGTCGGCAAATTTGAACCCAGGACGCTTGTTGTCCGCATCGTCAAATTTAACGGAGATTCCAAGATTACGCAACTGCTCGATAACAGGTTGTAACTTGTCAGAGATGGCTTTCAACTGTTCATCACCTTTGAAAATTGGAACAATGACAACCTGAATAGGTGCAATCTTCGGAGGGAGCACAAGACCGTTATCATCAGAATGTGTCATAATGAGTGCGCCAACAAGACGAGTACTTACCCCCCATGAAGTCGCCCAGACATATTCTGGTTTGTTTTCTTTGTTCAAGAAAGTTACATCAAATGACTTGGCAAAGTTCTGACCTAAGAAATGAGAAGTCCCACTCTGGAGGGCCTTTCCATCCTGCATCATTGCCTCAATTGTGTAGGTGTCCAATGCCCCAGCAAATCGTTCGGTTTCACTCTTTACACCTTGAATCACAGGTATTGCGAGCCATTGTTCGGCAAAGTCTGCATAGACTTTAAGCATACGCTTTGTTTCTTCTTCTGCCTCCTTGCGTGTGGCGTGGGCGGTATGGCCTTCCTGCCAAAGGAACTCTGAGGTTCTAAGGAAAGGACGGGTTCTCATTTCCCATCTCATCACGTTGCACCACTGATTGCACATCAATGGTAAATCGCGATATGAGTGAATCCAATTCCTATACGTATTCCAAATAATAGTTTCACTTGTTGGACGAATAATCAATTCTTCTTCCAACTTGGCTGATGGATCAACTTCAACAGCATTTTCTTCTTCATTGGAGCGGAGACGATAGTGAGTAACAACAGCGCATTCTTTGGCAAAGCCTTTCACATGTTCTGCTTCGCGCGAGAGAAAGCTCTTTGGAATGAGTAATGGGAAATAGGCATTTTGCACACCTGTTTCTTTAAACATTTTATCAAGTTGAGCTTGCATCTTTTCCCAGATTGCATAGCCGTATGGTTTAATGACCATACATCCTCTGACGGCCGATTGTTCTGCTAAATCGGCCTTAATAACCAAGTCGTTGTACCATTGAGAGTAATTATCGGCTCTCTTGGTAAGATCTTTGAGTTCTTTCGCCATAAATATTTTATTTTATACTTTTCAATAATAAAAATAGGGATTTCCTTATTTAAATTAGGTATTTTCCCTTTAAAAACAGAGCCTGTTAGCTTAACTTTGTGCAAAATTACAAAAAAATGTTGGCAAATGCCGCAATGTAGTCCATTTTGTTATATCTTTGTGAGAGATGACATAAGGAAAAGGGTAGGGAAGGGCGAGAACATTCTCAAAACACATTGTAGGAAACAACAATTTAATGGTACATTGATTAGTAATAAATAAAGAAGAACAAGATAATAAAAAAATAACAATATTCTGCTTTAAAATTTAGTAAGAAATAGATATTTAACAATCAATTTTTAATAATATAATATTTAAGTTTATGAAGAGTTTAAAAACAATTGCAGCAGGTTTATGTGTGTTGACACTTGTGTCAAGTTGCGCTACAAAGCAAGGAACAGGAAGTTTGATAGGTGCTGGCGGTGGTGCGATCCTTGGTGGAATCGCAGGTAATATAATAGGGAAAAATACTAAAGGTACGATGATAGGTGCAGCTATCGGCGCTGCTATTGGTACCGGTGCTGGCACTCTTATTGGTCGTCACATGGATAAAGTAGCACGTGAGACAGCTGCCCAAGTTCAAAATGCCAAGGTTGAAAAAGTTACAGATGCAAATGGTTTGGTCTGTGTTAAGGTTACTTTTGATTCTGGTATTCTTTTTCCATTGAATAGCTCTACACTGAATTCTGCTTCCAAGAAAGAATTAGCTGATTTTGCAAAAGTTATGCAAAACAATGATGATTGTGATGTTGCAATTCAGGGTTACACTGATGCTTCAGGAAATGACGTCATCAATATTCCTTTATCAGAAAAGCGTGCTCATGCAGTTTCTACCTACCTACGTTCACAGGGCGTTTCTTCCTCACAGATACGTACAGTTGAAGGCTTAGGAAGTTCAAATCCTATTGAGAATAAGACCATTAGCGAAAAGAACCGCAGGGTTGAAGTTTATATGTACGCATCAACGGAAATGATTAATGCAGCGCACAAGGGTACTTTGAAGTAAATAAAAATAATTTCCACAAATAATCGAGTAGGGGGTAAACACTAATCTTAGGTGGCTATCCCCTACTTTCGTGTTAATAGACATTTATCTATGACAAGTCACGCAACGGTAGTGTCCTTAAAAGTGTGTAATTCATCTTTCCTTTCTCTGTACTTCCACTGTTATTTTATTCTTTTCTTTCCAGTTTTTGAATTGATATATTCCCCTTTCATATGTTGTCTTTGTTTCCTCCATCGCCACGGCTGCTAAGAGGAAGATGACAGACTTCTCTGATGGCATGGATGTTCTCATTTGGATGGTTCTACTGTACTTCCTGTTGAGCCTTTAGGACAGTACCGATGCAACTTGCTATGAGATCTATCTCCGCTTCCCGACAAACATCAGCATCCGCAAGTGCAAACCTTCTTGTAGTTGCGGTATTATTTCACGACAGGATTCATTGTCTGCAAGTTAGCAACTTTGCTGACATAATCGATCCTTCTCAACATCTTACAGATCACGTCAACATTCGATATAGAAATCGCTTCCGCTTTTTCTCAGTAATGACTTTGCGTATAAAAGTGCCTCGTCTTTCATGGGTTCATTAGAAGGCGGTGTACTGCTTGTTGTTTGAGTTCTTCTTTGCTCCCTTGTATTTCTCCAGTCGTTTGCGCAAGGTACGGTTCTCCGCCAGCAATTTTTTCCACATTACGGCGCAAGTTTTCATTCTCCGTATGCATCGCATCCATGGCCTCCTGTATTGATGCCTTCTCAGAAGTCAGTCTTTTAAACGCTTGCAATATATCCTTAACTTGCTCATTTATAATTACAAAGATACGAATGATATCTGATATATGCAAGTAAAGAACGTGTTTTTTATTGATAATCATAGCCTTACCATACTGTTGATAACTGTGGCCTGGCCTATGGTCAAATTAATGCTAAGACAAAATTAGTCATTTACAATATTGCTGAATAGTTCGCAAGTTCAACATAGAACTGCAATCCCAAGTACGGGTGTAGCTTAATAATCTATACCTGAAAACACCGAGGGGTTTGGGGGCGAGCAGCCCCCATG